>Ga0209166_10000336_pt1 | contig 55745 bp, 53 predicted proteins | sample Coa_R1_3_FD_187151 | JGI IMG/M metagenome (GOLD analysis project Ga0209166, IMG submission 187151) | Surface soil microbial communities from Centralia Pennsylvania, which are recovering from an underground coalmine fire - Coalmine... | ecosystem: Environmental > Terrestrial > Soil >...
TCGTCGCCGCGGGCAACGGCGAACCGGCGATAGCGCTCGCAGCGGCGTTCGAGCTGCGCGATCCGCCGTTCGAGCTGGGCGACGCGTTCGCCGCATGGCGCCCGGTCTGGCGCCGCCCCAGGCGGGCGCGGCGTGCCGGCGATTTTGGCGGCGATGCGGTCATACTCACCCGGCCGGTCGGCGTACTTATTCCAGTCAAACGCGCCGTCGCGTTCGCGCAGTGCTGCGGTGACCGTGCGGCGCGTGGCACCGGCGGCATGCAGCACCGCCGCGATCTTATACAACGTCTCGGAGCGATCGATCGCACCGTCGGGTTTCATCACGGGGCGCTGACCGCGCCAGGTTTCGAGGTCGCGGCCCGCCAGGACAACCGGCGGCTCGTCGGCGTCATCGACGAGCGGTTCGCCCGCGGTCGCGGCTGCGGGCGCCGGCGGCAACACGCGGTCCAGCTCGTCGGGGTCCACGGCGCGGTCATCGTCCAGGGCGACGAGCCGCACCGGATGGCGGGTCGCCGTTTTGCCGTGCAGCGTGTCGGGCCAGCGCAGCACCTGGCTGAGGTCCCAGCCGCCCGTATCGGCGCCCATCGCGTACGCCAGGCGTCGGTTCAGATCGGCAGCCGCCGCGGGCGCGATGGCGCGGGTGAGCCGCCAGAAATGGTAATGTCGGCCGGGGCTGGACTGCACGATCGCCGTTGGCGCCGGCAGCCAGGCGGGCGGCTGCGCGCCGTCGCTGTCGGTCCAGAGCGCGTGCACCTGGGCCGCGTTCGCGGCGATGCGCCGTTTGCCGGTGAGGAGATGTGCGCAGGCGTACGCCTCGCGCCCGGCGCGGGCCTCGGCCGCCAGCCAGTCGGCGGCGAACCCGGCGGCCTGCGGGTACGTGGCGCGCTGTGTGTCGCGGATATCCGTGAGTCGCCTCGTGGCGTGGTCCCACACGCCGCTGAACAGGGCGATCGTGCCGCCGCCCGGCACGCCGCGGAACACATGGTCGAACAGCCGTTCGGCGTCAGCCACGGTGCACCGCCGGCGGCACGTCGCGGAGATCAACCCAGGGCTCGGCGCCCCACGGCGCACACGTCGCACACGTGCAGCGCCCCGGCGCGGGCGGCGCGGTCAGGTCGGCGGCGATGATCCGCGCCAGCCCCGCCGCGGCGGCGGCCAGGCGTTGCGCCCGGAGCGCGTCGGCGGCCAGGGCGCCGGAGCCGCGCCGGCGCGCCGCATCGGCCAGCGTCTGCGCGGCCCGCGACAGGCGCTCCGCCGCGCGGACGAGATCATCTGCTATACTGGAATCGGCGTTCCGGTTGCGCTGCTCAGCAGCGCCATTTACGTTATTCGCGGACATAATCGGCGGACTCCGGTTTTTGTCCATCGCCCTCGGTGGTGTTGGTCGCACCGCCGGGGGCACTCGTTTGATCGGGAATCGGCGCGAGCAGGCGGTCCCACACCGCCCGCCAGGCGGCCGCCTGGCGGGCGGACGCGGGCGGGTTAGCGGTCGGCATCGCGCACCGCCTCATCCGTGGGTTTGTCCGTGCCCAGCGCACGGCGGATCAGGTACGCGGCCTGTTGTTCGGGTTCACGCACATCGCGTGCGGCCGTTTCGGCTAGCCGGCGGTACGCCGCGCCGTCGAGCGCCACCACCATCCGTTTCAGTGCTGGCATGGAATTACCTCCTCCTCACCAGTGTGAGCAGGAGGTAATTCCATATGGTCCCACAACCAATTATGGAATGGCCGGTTTACGTAATCGTGCGCGCCCACCGTCTCATCCAGCGGTGGAGCGTGCTGGTCGGCAGCCCGAGCATCGCCGCAACCTGAGCCCATGTGCGGCCCGGCTTGAGTTTTCCGGCGCGTTTAACGTAGGTGCGCTGATCCAGGTCGGTATACCTACTTTGCCTCCCACCACGGTTCTTAGGCGTGCTGGTCGCTGCTGGCGCTGCCCGTTCCTGGGCGATGCGGCGCTTTTCCGCGGCGATGCACGTCGGGCAGAGCAGCCGCTGAAGTTTTGCGGGGTCACGCTGTCGCCACGCGTCCTGCGGGATGTTGCGCGAGCCCCTGAAGACGGCGCTTGAAGGCGGATCGCGATGGGCTTCCAGCCGGCGGTCGCAGATCCACCCCACGGGCAGCCGCTGGGGATCGGGTGCGGGGCCTGGCGCCCGGTCCGATGCCACAAAGGCGCGGAGCCAGTCGCGATCGGCCTGGCTCAGGCGCGCCGTCTCTTGCAGCGCCTGCTGGTCCTTCGGTACCGTGTCCATGCGGGCCGCTCCATCTCAGCGTGTTCGCCCTGCCGCCCGGCTGTGCAACCAGCGCGGGCGGCTTCTCATTCGGCGCACCGGTGCGCGCCCCTGCGCCATTATACCGTCGCGGCGAGGGTGAAGCCGGTGGAGGTCCAGCGCAGTCGCGGCGCATGTGCGATTGGACTGGACATCTCTCAGCCGGTGCCGCATATGCGCGAGTACCTGACCGTGCTCAACGGCCTGCTGGCGGGCGAGCAACTCCGCTTCCGCGGCGAGCTGTACCGCGTGGCCGCGCAGCTCAGTGTGCCCGGCGTGCAGAAGCCGCCCGTGATCGTGGCGGCGCTGGGTCCGGCAATGCTGCGCCTCTGCGGCCGCCTGGCCGACGGCACGATCACCTGGATGGGCGGCGTACCCTTCCTGCGCGACGTGGCCGTGCCGCGCATCTCCGCCGCGGCCGCCGCCGCCGGGCGGCCCGCGCCGCGTATCGTGGCGATGGCGCCCGTCTGCGTCACCGACGACCCCGCTGGCGCCCGTGCCGCCGCGAACGAGGCCTTCGCCATCTACGGCCAGTTGCCTTCCTACCGCGCCACGCTGGATCGCGGCGGCGCCGCCGGACCCGGCGACGTGGCGATCGTGGGCGACGAGGCGGCCGTGGCCGCGCAGATCCGCGAGTACGCCGCCGCCGGTGTCACCGACTTCGCCGGCGCCGCCTTCCCCGCGCCCGGCGCCAGCCTGCAGCGCACCGCCGAAACGCTTTCAGGCCTCGCCCGCGGCTAGCACGAACCCGGCGGCATACAGCAGACCGGAGGCCTCGCTCGCCCATGCCGGGCGCCGCCGTCGCGCGGTCGATATACGTCGGGTGAAGGGGAGCGCGGCGGAGGAGTGACGGCCCGAGCGCGACTACAGACGCGCGATCATTTGCTCCATCTCGTGCTGGCCCGCGGTCATCACCACCTGGTCGTGCAGGCGACCCTCCAGATCGCGCGCGAAGTTGCGATAGTGGCCTTCCTGCGTGAAGCCGATGCTGGAGAAGAGGTTGCGGGCGCCGCGCTGCTCCGCGGTCATCTCCGCCACCACGCGCTCGATGCCGGCCTGCAGCGCGATCGCGCACACCTCGCCCAGCAGCAGCTTCGCCAGCCCACGCCCGCGCTGCTGAGGATGCACGATCACGCGGATGTTGCCGACATGGCGCGTCCAGGGCACGTTGTTGCGGTGCAGGCTGGCCTCGCCCAGCACCTCGAACTCGGCCACCGCCAGCACCGTAATCATTTCGCCCGAGGCGATCTCCAGCGCCCAGGCGTCGATCTCGGCGCCGCTGGTCACGTCGCGGCGCAGAAAGAGCAGGTCACGCGGACTCTCCTCCGCCAGCTCCTGGAAGAAGCTGTGCAGCGCCGTGGCGTCGGCGGGCGACATCAGGCGCAAGGTCACGTCCTCGCCGTTCACCTCTTCCACGCGCGGCAGCCGCTCGCCTTTGACGGGTGGATACGTGGTTGGCAGCATCGCCATCACCCCCGCTTGCCGCCGGTCCGAATGCGGGCATTCTACCGCGGCAGCGGGGCGGATGCCATGCGGGCGCGAACGGCCGAAGCTGAGCAGGTCGGGGCACGAGCAGCGACGGCGCCGTACGGTAGACTGGGCGCAGACGGCAGCGCCGCGCACCGCGCGGGCATGTCCGGGCAACAGGAGGGCGGCTATGGCGGCAGGGCGCACGCGCGAGGTTGTGGCCGCGCCGGAGCTGGTCGGCGCCGGCGGCTGGATCAACACCGCCGAGCCGCTCAGCCTGGCGGCGCTGCGCGGCAAGGTCGTGCTGCTCGACTTCTGGACCTTCTGCTGCATTAACTGCCTGCACATCATCGAGGAGCTGCGCCCGCTCGAAGCGGCCTTCCCCCGCGATCTCGTCGTGATCGGCGTGCACTCGCCCAAATTCCCGGAGGAGCACGACCACGAGGCCGTGGTGCGCGCCGTGGCCCGCCACCGCATCACCCACCCCGTGCTCGACGACCCGGACATGATCACCTGGCAGCGCTACGGCGTGCGCGCCTGGCCGACGCTCTTCCTGATCGACACCAACGGCCACGTGCGCGGCGGCCTCTCCGGCGAAGGGCACGGCGACCAGTTGCGCCAGGCGATCGCGGCGCTGGTCGAGGAGGGCCGGCGCACGGGCACGCTCGCGCCGGAGAAGACGGTGCGCCTCGCCGGCACGGCCGCGGCCCGCGGCAAGCCGCGCGGCACGGGCATGCTGGCCTTTCCCGGCAAGGTCGCCAGCGATGGCGGCAGCCGGCTCGCGATCGCCGACACCGACCACGATCGCGTGCTCGTCGTCTCGCTGGCCGGCGCGATCGAGCGCGAGTTCGGCGGCCTGCGCGAACCGCAGGGGCTGTACTTCGATGCGACAGATGGCGAACGCCTCGTCGTCGCCAACTGCCTCGCGGACGAGGTCGTGGCGATCGATCTGGCCGGCGGCGAGCGGCGCACACTCGCCTCCGGCATCAGCTCGGCCTGGGACGTGACGCCGTGGCACGGCGGCATTGCCGTGGCCGAGGCGGGCCGCCACCGGCTGTGGTTGATCGAAGACGCGGGCAAGGGACCGGCGCGGCCGCTGGCCGGCAGCACGGCGGAAGGGCTGCAAGACGGGGCAGCCTTGCAGGCTGAGCTGGCGCAGCCCAGCGGCCTCAGCGTGGCGCCGGACGGGGCGCTGCTCTTCCTCGACTCGGAGACGAGCAGCCTGCGCCGCCTCGCGGACGGCCAGGTGAGCACACTTATCGGCCAGGGGCTGTTCGAGTGGGGCAAGCAGGACGGCGACCGCGAGACGGCGCGGATGCAGCACCCGCTTGGCATCGCCGCCGCGCCGGACGGCGCCGTCTACATCGCCGACACCTTCAATTCGCGGCTGCGCGTCTGGCGCGACGGCACGCTCTCGACACTGCCGCTTGAGGGGCTGGACGAGCCGGGCGGCCTCTGCCTGCTGCCCGACGGCCGCCTCGCCGTGGCCGATACCAACAACCACCGCATCCTGCTGGTCGAGCCGGCCACGGGCGCCGCCGAGCTGTTGCCGCTGGCGGCCGAGCGCCCCGCCGCCGAACGCGAGCTGGCTTCCGGCGCAGAAGTGCTGTTCACGCTCGCGCTCGACCTGGGCGACGATGAGCTGGACCCGAGCGACGGCCCGCCCGTGCGTGTTTCAATCTCCGCCGACCCGCCGCGCCTGCTGGCGCCCGGCCCGCGCAGCTGGGCGCTGGACGCGCTGCCGGCGAGCGTGGGGGTGGTGACGGCGGGCGAAGGCGCGGGCACGCTCGTTTTCGACGTGCGCGCCGCCAGTTGCCAGGGGGATGAGTGCCGGCTGCACAGCCGCCGCGCCGAGCTGCGCGTGCGCCTGGCGCCCGGCGGGGCAGCCGGCGCGGAGGCGTGAGCGGCGAACGGCCGCCCACGGGCGGCGCGCCCCTGGACTTTGGCGGTTTCCACAAGAGGGAGAGGCAAGAGGGCTGCCCGCGGGTAGCGTGACGGGTGCTTGAGACCGTTGCGCCAGCCGGGAGGACAGCCCCATGCATCAGGGTAGCAGCGCCACCCCCACGCCACCAGCGATCCCGCCCCTGCTCGCCGCCCTGCACACCCTCCTTGCCGTCCATCGCCCGGCGTTCAGCCAGACGCGCCGCTACGATCGCCTCGTGGCGCTGGTCGTGGCCAGCCGCTTCGCGTTTGCGCGCCCCACCGTCACGCAGTTGCTCCTGACGCTCGGCCTGACCAGTGGGGACTGGAGCGCCTGGGATCGGCTGTTCAGCGTGCCGCGCCTGGACTACGACGCCCTCTGTGCCCAGTGCGTGCGGGAGACCCTGGCCCAGATGCCGGCCGCGGCGCCCTATGTCGCGGTCGTGGACGGGGTCCAGGTGCCGCGCCGCAGCCAGAAAATGCCGGGGACGAGCTGGCTGAAGGCGCCGCGCACCCCGCCGTGGAAGCCCGGCATTCACCGCGCCCAGCGGTATCTTCACCTGGCCGCGCTGCTCCCGCGGACGGCGCTGGGCTAGAGCCGTGCGCTGCCGCTGCGCTGGGTGCCGGCGTTTCCAGCGCAGGCCGTCCCCAGCCGGACGGCCGCCCGCAAGGAATGGGAGGCGGCACGCGACGACCTGGCCTGGCTGCGCCGCCCGCTCGACGCTGCCGGCCGCGCGGCCCAACGCCTGCTGGTGCTGGGCGATGGCGCCTATGACCTGGCCGACCTTTGGGCGAGCCTGCCACCCCTGACGACCCTCCTTGCGCGGTGTGCCAAGAACCGGGCCCTCTATAATCGGCCCCTGCCGCCCGCGGCGAAACGGCGGGGTGCGCCCCGGAAGTATGGCGAGCGGGCCATCGCCCCATCCGCCTGGCTGGCGGAGCGCGACGGCTGGCAGACCGTGACGATGCCGGTCCGGGGCCGGATGATCCCTGTGCGCTACCGCGTGGCGGGGCCGTTCGTCGTCAGGCGGGCCGCCGGGCAGCCCCTGTTCCTGCTCGTCGTGGCGGGCACCGCCCGCCACCGCCGCCGGCTGCGCCGGGAACCGAGCTACTGGCTGGTCAGCGCCGCCCCGGCGGGCGCCGGGTGGCGCCTGCCTCTCCCGGCCGAGGAACGCTTGGCCTGGGCCTGGCAACGCTGGGCGGTCGAGGTCTGCCATCGCGAGGTGAAGGCCGGCTTCGGCCTGGGCGAGATCCAGTGCTGGAACGCCACCGCCACCGAGGTGGCCACCCAGTGGCAGGCGTGGACCTACGCCGTGCTGGTCCTGGCCGGGGTGCGCACCTGGGGGCTGAGCACGGCGCCGCGGCATCCGCCAGGACGCTGGTGGCGGGGAGCCGAGCGCTGGTCGTTGGGCACGCTCTGGCGCGGCTACCGTCAGGCGCGCTGGGGTGTGGGCGAATTCCGGGCGCTCGCTACGGGAACCGGGGACGATTGGTGGACAAAAGCCGATCAGCTTGGCGGCTTGCTCAACGCCGCGAGCGGTGTCCTGCGCGCCTGAGCCTGATCCGGACCTGCACTCCCGGCTCCCGCTCGCCTGGACCACGCGGCGAGCACGGTCGATGTGCCAAAGTCCAGGGCCGGGCACGCTGTGCCCGGCCGGCGCGCTCCTGTTGTTCAGCGAGCCGGCCGCCGCTGTTCATCCGCGACGCTTCGCGCTATCGTGCGCGCGAGCACGCGGAGGAGGGCAGGCGATGCGCATCGGGGTTCAGCCCGCAAACTCGGGGCCGCTGGCCACGCCGGAGTTCATCAGCGAGATCGCCGAGCTGGCCGACGGCCTCGGCTTCGACTCGCTGCAGATCACCGATCACCTGGTCATGCCCGTGGAATACAGCTCTCGCTATCCATACAACGCCAGCGGGCGCATGGCCGCCGGCCCGGACGACACCTACTTCGAGCCGCTCGGCCTGATCGCCTACCTGGGCGGGCGCACGCGGCGCATCCGCCTGGGCACCAGCGTGCTGATCGCGCCGTACCGCCATCCGGTCGTCACGGCGAAGTACCTGGCAGGGCTGGATCAGCTCACGGGCGGCCGGCTGCTGCTGGGCGTCGGCGTGGGCTGGATGGCGGAGGAGTTCGCAGCGCTGGGCGCGCCGTCCTTCGCCGAGCGCGGCGCCGTGACCGACGAGATCATCCAGGTCTGGCGCACGCTCTGGCGCGATCAGCCTGCCAGCTTCGCCGGCCGCTTCTTCCAGTTCGCACCGCTTGGCCTGATGCCGAAACCGGCGCAGCCGGGCGGCATTCCCATCTACATCGGCGGCAGCAGCCGGCCCGCCATCCGCCGCGCCGCACGCCTGGGCGACGGCTGGCAGCCCTTCAAGCTGTCACCGGATGAGCTTGCGCCCGGCCTCGCCCTGCTGCGCGATCAGTCGGCGAAGCTCGGCCGCAGCCTCGATGGCTTCACGATCTCCATGCGCCTGGGGCTGCGGCTGAGCGCCGTTGCCAGCGAGCGCCGCTCCAGCGAGGAGCCGTGGAAGGCGCTCGTCGGCACGCCGGCCGAGGTGATCCGCGACCTCGAAGCCTACGAGCGGCTGGGCGTGAACGAGGCCGTGTTCGACTTCCGCTCCTGCTCGGCCGACGAAACGCGCGAGACGCTGCGCCTGGCCGCCGCCGAGCTGTTGCCGCGCTTCCAGCAACAAGCCGCCGCGGCGAAGCCCGCCTGACGCGGCGAGGCCCGCACGCCGCGCGTTGACCCGCGAACTCCCCGGCCTTGAAGATGAGGACAGGATGGAGTGTACCTGCCGGGAGCAACACCATGCGCCGAGCGAGCCTGATCACCGTCGACTGCGGCGATGCGTCCCGTGCGCGGATCGCCGGGACAGGGCTCGATGTCTTCGAGGTCTGGCACGTCTTCCAGAACGTCGAGCAGGACTTCGAGCGGCTGCGCGGCGCCTTCGACTGGCTCAGCGAACGGCAGCTGCGCTCCGCTCTGGATTTCGCCGCGGAGCATCCGCGGGAAATGGCCGGCCGGCTCGCCGCGGCCGCGCAGAGCGAGGAGCGCCTCGCCCGGCTCTGGCGTGAACACCCCTCGACTGCACCGCCGCGGCGGTGATCAGCTACTACCTCGACGAAAACCTGTCGTGTGAGATCGCCGCACTCGTGCGCAAACGCGGAATCGACGCGCTGTGCTCGCACGAGTGCGGCAACGATGGCACAACCGATGCGGAGCAGCTCGCCTTCGCCGCTGCCTGCGGCTGTTGCCTCGTCACTAACGATCCGGAGGACTTCATCGGTCTCGCGGATGAGTACGCCCGCAGTGTCAGGCAGCACGCGGGGATCCTCCTGCTGCCGCGCTCGCTGACGCCGGAAGCAGCCAACTTTGATCGCATCGCACAGGCGCTGGCGCGTTACGCCGGGCCGTATCCCAACGGCATGCAGCACATCGATTGGCTGCGGCCCATGCCGGAAACGTAGCATCCCCGAATCTCAGCGACAGCCGCCGCGGCGAAGTTCGGGTAGGCCAGCCGGCTCAGCCCACGCCCAGCTCGTGCGGGTTGAGGCGGCCCTGCTGCTCGATCAGCTTGGCGACGAGGCCCGTCCAGCCGGTCTGGTGGCCGGCGCCCAGGCCCGCGCCCGTATCGCCGTGGAAGTATTCGTAAAAGGGCACACAGTCGCACCAGCGCGGGTCCGTGTTGAGCTGCGCCTTGCCGCCGAAGACGGCGCGGCTGCCGTGCTCGTCGCGCAGGAAGATGCGCATCAGCCGCTGCGACAGCTCGCTGGCGATCTCCATCAGCGTCAGGTAGCGGCCGGAGCCGGTCGGGCATTCCACCTTGAAGTCGTCGCTGTAGTAGTGGTGGAACTTCTGCAGCGACTCGATCAGCAGGTAATTCACCGGGAACCAGACCGGCCCGCGCCAGTTCGAGTTGCCGCCGAACAGGCCGGTGGTCGATTCGGCCGGCTCGTAGTCCACCGAGTGCACCATGCCGCCCGCCTCGACCGAGTACGGGTGGTCCTTGTGGTACTTGCTCAGCGAGCGCACGCCGTAGTCGCTCAAAAACTCGGTGGGGTCCAGCGCCCGCTTGAGCAGCGCCTTCATGCGGTGGCCGCGCACCAGCGCCAGCAGGCGCAGCTCGCCCGCCCCCGGCTCGTACCAGCGTGAGACGAGCGCCGCCAGCTCCGGCCGGTGCTCCAGGAACCACTCCAGCCGCTGCTTGAAGGCGGGCAGCCGATCGAGCACCGCCGGCTCGACCGTCTCCACAGCGAAGAGCGGGATCAGCCCGACGAGCGAGCGCACCTTCATGCGCAGCGGCGAGCGGCCGGGCACGTTCAGCACGTCGTAGAAGAACTCGTCCTCGTCGTCCCAGAGCGAGATGCCGGTGCCGCCCAGGTCGTTCATGGCCGAGGCGATGAAGAGAAAGTGCTCGAAGAACTTGGTGGCGATGTCCTCGTAGACGGGGTTGCTCAGCGCCAGCTCGAGCGCGATCGTCATCATGTTCAGGCTGAACATGCCCATCCAGCTCGTGCCGTCGCTCTGCTCGATGTGGCCGCCGTCGGGCAGCGCCGCCGAGCGGTCGAAGACGCCGATGTTGTCCAGGCCGAGAAAGCCGCCCTGGAAGACGTTGCGGCCTTCGGGGTCTTTGCGGTTCACCCACCAGGTGAAGTTGAGTAAGAGCTTGTGGAAGACGCGCTCCAGAAAGGCGCGGTCGCCCGTGCCCGTGAGGCGCTGCTCGATCTTGTAGACGCGCCAGGCGGCCCAAGCGTGCACCGGTGGATTCACGTCGCCGAAGGCCCACTCGTAGGCGGGCAACTGGCCGTTGGGATGCATGTACCACTCGCGCGTGAGCTGCACGAGCTGGCGCTTGGCAAAGTGCGGGTCGATCAGCGCCAGCGGCAGGCAGTGGAAGGCGAGGTCCCAGGCCGCGTACCACGGATACTCCCAGGTGTCGGGCATGGAGATGATGTTGGCGTTGTTGAGGTGGCGCCAGTCGGCATTGCGGCCGTGCTTACGCCGTTCGGGCGGTGGCGGCTCGGCCGGGTCGCCGTCCAGCCAGACGGCGACGTCGTAGTCGTAGAACTGCTTGCTCCAGAGCATGCCGGCGAACGCCTGGCGCTGCACCAGGCGCTCGTCGGCGCTGGTGGCCGGGCTGGTGAAGGTCGCGTAGAACTCGTTCGCCTCGGCCTGCCGCAGGCGGAAGACCTCGTCAAACTCGGCGAAGGGCGCGTCGTGCGCGGCGTGCGAGAGGCGCAGCCGCACCGTCGCGGTCGCGCCCGGCGCGACGGTCTGCGCGTAGTGCGCGGCGGCTTTGGTGCCCGTCTGCGCCGGATTGCCGGCCTCCTCGTCGCCCTGCACGACGGCCGCGTGGAAGGCGTCCTTGACGTAGGGCGTGCGGTTTGCGGAGCCGTACAGCCGCTGGAAGTTGGTCTCGTTCTCGGTGAAGAGCAGCGCCGGCGCGCCCTCGCAGGCGAGCCAGTACTGCGCCAGCGGCGCGCTCGGGTGCTGCGCCACGATCTGGCGGCTGCCGTCCGGCGCCTGGCCGCCGGCGCGCAGCTCCGGCCGCGCCTCGCCCGTGCGCCAGCTCCAGGTGTTGCGGAACCAGAGCGTGGGCAGCAGGTGCAGCGGCGCCGGGTCCGGCCCGCGGTTTGTGGCGCTGACGCGGATCAGCACGTCGTCCGGCGCGGCCTTGGCGTATTCGACCAGGACGTCGAAGTAGCGGTTCTCGGCGAAGACGCCGGTGTCGATCAGCTCGTACTCGGGCGCGGCGCGGCCGCGGCGGCGGTTCTCCTCGAGCAGGTCGGTGTAGGGGAAGGCGCGTTGTGGGTACTTGTACAGCGCCTTCATGTAGGAGTGCGTGGGCGTGCTGTCGAGGAAGAAGTAGCACTCCTTCACGTCTTCGCCGTGGTTGCCCTCCGGCCCGCTGAGGCCGAACAGCCGCTCCTTGAGGATCGGGTCGGCGCCGTTCCAGAGGGCGAGGGCGAAGCAGAGCAGGCCGTGGTCGTCGCAGATGCCGAGCAGGCCGTCCTCGCCCCAGCGGTAGGCGCGCGAGCGGGCGTGGTCGTGGGGCAGGTAGTCCCAGGCGGCGCCGAACTCGGAGTAGTCCTCGCGCACCGTGCCCCACTGGCGCTCGGCAAGATACGGCCCCCAGCGCTTCCACGGCGCCGTGTGCTGGCGCGACTCTTCCAGCCGGTCGTGCTCCGCCATCATTGGACTCTCCTGCCGCCGCCTCGATCGCGTGTGCCCGGCGCCGCGCCCGCCCGCGGGCTGGCGTGCCGCGCGAGCGCCGTGTCCAGTCCATAGTAGCCGCTCGGCCGCCGGGCGTGACGCGGAGCCGCGTCGCGAGCCGGCAAGCGAACGGCTTTCAGAGAACGTCGCCGCCGGCCGCGCATGACAACTCTGTTGCATTTTCTGATGCGTTCCCGTCGCCGCGTGCACGATTTTGCGGGGGTAGGCTTCCCGGCAACGGTCGCGTTGAGAAGTGTTCGAGGGGGTGCGATGCCGCTGCCCCGCCGGCGCATAGTCCTGATCCTCGCCGCGGGCGCCGCCCTCCCCGACGGCGCCGCGGTGGCCGTCTCCGCGGCCCATCAGGGGGCGGCGACGTCGGCCGCGCCGCACCGCTCGCCCACCGTGCCGCCGCACGGCCTTCCCGGCCTGGTCGAACGCATCACGCCCGCCGGCACGTACTTCTCCCTCACCGACAGCCAGGGCTCGGTGCTGGCGATCGTGAACAGCAGCGGCGCGGTGGTGCAGAACTACGCCTACGACGTCTTCGGCGCGGTGACCAGCCAGAGCGGCGGCCTGGGCAGCGAGCCGCAGTTCGCCGGGCAAGAGACCGACCCCGACGGCCTGCAGTAGCTGCGGGCGCGGTACTATGACCCCGCCACCGGGCGGTTCTTGAGTCGCGACGCGTGGAGCGTCTCAGACACGACCGTCTACCACCCCTACGTCTACGCCCGCAACAACCCGGCGAGCGTCATCGACCCGTCCGGGCATTCGGGCTGCCAGGATCCTGATGATCCCAACGACGCCCTGGACTGCCCGCAGCTGGTCGGGCCAGGCAACGCGTCGATCGAGGACACGGCCGGCCAGGGTCCCACGGAGGCCCAGATCGCTGCGGCGAACGCGGCCGAGACGGACGCCGCCGCAGCCGGCGAGAGCGGCGTCGAGCGGCCCGGGTCCACGAGCGCAGAGGGCACGGAAACCGCGACGCTCGACCTGAGCAGCGCCACGCGTCTCACGCCCAACGAGATTTCAACAGCTGAGCGGCTGGCCGCGCTTCCGCAAATGGCGGGAAGAACCCTCACAGAAAGCCCGCACGAGGGCGCCGAGTTGGCCGACGATCAGGGCCGCAGTTACGACCTGATGGGTCAACCACAGGCCTCGAAGCACTGGAACGAATCGGAATTCTTGGGCTCGATCAACAGCCGCCTCTTGAAAGAGAACGATTTCTCCGTTATAGATCTGACAGGATTCACAGCCGACCAAGTAGACACCGTCCGAGACTATGTGGACTCGCTTCCGCAAGAGGATCAGGACAAAATCATCAGGATTGGCTTCTGATGGCCGGCGTTATAGCGACGCCTCAACGAGATCCATGGAAGGTCGCGAATTGGGCGTTTCAACTGCTGCTCACGCGCGTGTCGGATGAATCTGACGACGAAAGCGATCGTTTTGTCCTTCAAAGAGCGATGATTTTTCAAACACTGGACTTAGGGCGTTTCGATCCAGTTCAGCGGACGCGGCTGGCTCGAGCAGTCGCTCGCAGCGCTGAGAAGCTGCGCCCGGAACTCCTGCTGAGTGATGACCCTCGCGACCAAGGATTTGCCACCCGGCTTACCACTCTTGCACTGGCTCTAAACGAAGACTTCGGGTGATCGGTCGCCGCAGAAGCCGCAGCGAACGACGCGCCGAAGTCATTTCACAAAGGGCCCAGCGCGTTGGAAAAGCCGGAGCAGTTCTGGTCGCCGGCCAGAACCAGACAAACGTCTATAACGGCGACGGCCTGCGCCAGAGCTGGACGGCAGGTGGCCAGGGCCTGTCGCGGGCGCTCAGCGGGCGGGCGCGAGGCAGGCGCGGATGCGCTCGGCCAGCGCCGCGGCCGTGGCGCCTTCGGCCAGGCTCAGCATCCACTCCATGCGCTCCTGCTGTGAGGCGGTTACCCGGTAGCCGTTCAGGTCCAGGAAGAGCGCGAGGCACGCGAGGGCAGTGCGCTTGTTTCCCTCGATGAAGGGCTGTGTTTCGGCGATGCCCTGTGCCAGCACCGCGGCTTGCATCGCCAGGTCGGCATCCTCGTAGTGGCCGTAGAACTGCGCACGTGCGAGGGCGGACTCAAGCCCGGCTCGGCTGCGGAGTTGGTGGGCCGCCTGCTGCTGCGTACACTCGAAGATCGCGCTGTAGAGTGTGAATACTTGCTCGGTGGTCAGGTAGACCACTTCGCTCATGATCGAGCCTTGCGTTTCGCCGATGTCACGGTGGAACCATCGTGCCGCACCTGTTCGCCCCGGTCATACGCCGCGAGCAGATCAAGCGCCTCCCGATTTTCCGCCACCACACGCCGGGCACGGGCCTGAAAGTCCTCCTGAACGGGACGCGCCGGCAGAATGTGTAGACCGCCATCCGCCGTTCGATCCAGCACCACCTCGTCACCCGCCGAAAAGCCCAGTTCCTCGAATTCGCGCGGCAGTGTGATCACGTTGCTGTTGCCCACGCGGCGAATCTTGACGATCTTCATTGCACACCTTCACGTAGCTACGAGTATATACGATGGACGGGGAGGCTGCCAACCCCCGCTGCCACTCAGCGCCGCGGCGCCAGGCCCACGCCGCCGTCCACCGAGTAGAGCATGCCCGTCACCCAGGCCGCCTCGTCGCTCGCCAGGTGCACCGCCGCCTTCGCCACGTCCTCCGGCTGGCCCACGCGGCCCAGCGGCGTGGCGCGGGCATAGCGGCCCTTCATCTCCTCCTCGCGCCCCGGCCCCGCCATCGCGTAGATCGCCTGCGCCAGCGCCGTGTCGATCAGGCCGGGGCAGAGCGCGTTCACGCGGATGCCCTGCTGCGCGTGGTCCAGCGCCATCGCCTTCGTCATGCCCGCCACCGCATGCTTGCTCGCCGTGTACAGCACCGCACCGGCCGTCGCCGTGATGCCGGCCAGCGAGCAGAGGTGGATGATGCTGCCGCCGCCCGCCGCCGCGATCGCCGGCACCGCGAACTTGCTGCACAGAAAGACGCCCTTGACGTTTACGGCCATCAGCGCGTCCCAGTCCGCTTCGCTCGTCTCCTCGATCGTGCCGCTGCGCCAGATGCCGGCGTTGTTCACCAGCACGTGCAACGCGCCGAAGCGCCGCACCGCCGTCTGCACGAGCCGCCGGCAGTCCTCGGCGCGGCTCACGTCCGCGCTCAGCGCCACGGCCCGCTCGCCGATCAGCCCCGCCGTCGCGCGCGCGGCGGCCTCGTCGATGTCGCTCACCACCACGCTTGCGCCCTCCGCCGCGAAGGCGCGGGCGATCGCGCGGCCGTTCCCCGCACCCGCGCCGGTGACGATCGCGACCTTGTCGCTCAACCGTGTCATGGGTTTTGGCCTCCATCTATTTCGTGCTTCGAATAGTGCCGCCATTCTGTCGGGTGTGCCGCTTATCGTCACTGCTGCCGGTGAGAGCAGGCCTTACTATCTGGCTCCATGAGGCGTCGTCGCCTCATGGAGCGCGGCTGGCCGGCAAGATGCCGCCGCGTCATTTCCGCTTTCGAAAGTCTTATGCGACGGTTGAAGCCGGCGCAGATCGCGGCGCCTTGTCAGCCTGCCGGCCGGCCGAAGGGCGCGCGCACGGACGATATACTGATCAGCAGTCTCACGCGGGGGGGGGCGAGTGCGTGGTGCGCAGCCTACTGACCTATCATCCCGGCCTCAGCACCGATCTCTATCATCCCGACGCCGCCTACGTCGCCTGGCGCACGGGCCATCGCGGCCTGGCCACCTTCGACCTCTACAGCCGGCGGGCGCCTTTCGGCGGCGCCTACATGCTCACCGCCGGGCTGGAGCCGGCGCTCGAGTTCCTGCAGGCCTTCCGCTACGCGGCCGACGACCTCGCCTATTTGGAGCAGATCCGTGACTACGACCCCGCTTTCCTCTCCTACCTCGCCAACCTGCGCTTCAGCGGCGAAGTGCTGGCGATGCGCGAGGGCACCGTCGCCTTCCCCAACGAGCCGATTCTGCGCGTCACCGCGCCCTACGTCGAGGCGCTGCTGATGGAGAGCGGCCTGCTGCAGGCGGTGAACGGCGGCACGGTAGTCGCGACGAAGGCGGCGCGCATCGTCTACGCCGCCCGCGGCAAGCGCGTGGCGGAGTTCGCGCTGCGCCGGGCGCTGGAGCCGTTCACGGTGGCGCGCTCGTCGTTCATCGGTGGCTGCACCTCGACCTCGTTCCTGGCCGGCGCCTTCCGCTTTCGCCTGCCCGCCACCGGCTCGATTCCGCACGCCCTCGTCCAGCTCTTCGACACCGAGGAAGAAGCGTTCCGCGCCGTGGCCGAGACCTTCTCGCGCTACACGCTGCTGCTCGACACCTACGACCCGCGCCGCGCCGTGCACACGGCCGTGCAGGTGGCGCACTGGGCGCAGGAGACGCTCGGGCACAGCCTCGCGGCCGTGCGCATCGACGCGGGCGACTTCCTGGCGCTCTCGCAGGAGGTGCGCCGCGTGCTGGACGCGGGCGGCCTGATGGAGACGCGCATCCTCGTCTCCGGCGACATGGACGAGTACAAGATCGCGGAGCTCTTGGAGCAGGGCGCGCCGATCGATGCCTTCGGCGTGGGCACGGCGCTGGGCGCGGCCAGCGGCTCGCTGGAGCACGGCGTCGAGGGCGGCGCCCTGGGCGGCATCTACAAGCTGGTCTGGTACGAGGAGAACGGCGAAGGCCGGCCCGCGGTGAAGATCGCCGGCGACAAGAGCACCTGGCCGGGCAAGAAGCGCGTCTACCGCGCCGGCGCCTACGAGCGCGACATCATTACCCTGGAGAACGAGCCGGCGCCGGCCGGCGCCCATCGCCTGCTGATCCCCGTGGTGCGCGGCGGGCAGGTGCTGCCCGGCAGCCTGCCGCCGATCGGCGAGGTCTGGGAGCACGCCCGCGAGAGCCTGGCCGACCTGCCCGAGATCTTTCAGCAGCTTTCCGGCGCCCCGGCCTACCCGGTGGAGATGAGCCACGCACTGCAGGAGCTGCGCCGCCAGGCGATCGACGGCGAGCAGGCCGGTAACGGCGCCCACCCTCCTGCGGCTCCGGCAGAGCAAGACATAGCCATTCAGGCGAGAGAAGCCACGCGATCGCTGGAAACGTAGCGCGGCGCTATCTCCAGGGCGATGTGGAGAAGGCGTGCTGATGTGGCTCCGCGGCGGCGGCGGGCGCAACGGCCGAACGCCGTGCGCTTCGAGGAACTGCGGCGCTACCTGGAGTTGTGCGGCTACAACCTCCAACGAGTGAGCGGGAGTCACTATATCTTCCGCCGTGGGCAACGCGGTATTGTGATTCCCTACCGCCGGCCACATGTCCTCGCGAACTACGTACGCGAAGCGCTCGCGGAGACGCGTGAGGAAGACGACGATGACTGAAGAGGAGATCAAGCGTACAGCACAGGAGCTGTTGAAGCGGCCGTATGTCATGGTTATCCGCGGCGACCCGACGGATGGATACCTGGCGAAGTCCCCTGAGTTGCCCGGATGGTTCACCGCGGGCGAGACGCCCGAGGAAGCCCTTGAACTGCTACGCGACGCGATGGCTCTCTGGTTCGAATCGATGCTGGAAACGGGTGATTCGATTCCCGAACCGGAGGCGTGGTCCGAGGCGCGCAAGGCGGGCTGAGCTCGCGCACAATGCCGCGCCTGGAGTGCCGGCGCCGCTTTGGGTGGCTTGACCCCTCGCTGCTTACCGGTTGCAGGGCGCCATGTGTGCTGCGTACGCTGGCGGCGCTGACCACCGTGCGCGCCACGACGCACATGCGACGCCGCCCGTCGCCGCTGGAGGAGAGCCATGGCGGTGCGTTTCGGCCTGGTCTACGACTTCCGCAACCCGGCCCGCTGGCAGCGCCCCTGGCCGGAGCTGTTCGCCGCGCTGCTCGATCAGATCGTCTACGCCGAGCAGCTGGGCTTCGACTCGATCTGGATCACCGAGCACCACCTGGTTGAGGACGGCTACACGCCCGCGCCGCTGACACTGCTCACCGCGATCGCCATGCGCACGCAGCGCATGCAGCTCAGCACCGATATCCTCCTGCTGCCGCTCTACAACGCCCTGCGTCTGGCCGAAGAGGCCGCGACGCTCGACATCCTCTCCGGCGGGCGGCTGATGCTCGGTCTGGGCATGGGCTACCGCGACGAAGAGTTCGCCGCCTTCGGCACCAGCCGGCGCGAGCGCGTGCGCCGCACGGAAGAAGGGATCGATGTGCTGCGCGGCGCCTGGGGCGACGAGCCGTTCAGCTACGAGGGCCGCCACTACAAGCTGGACCACGTGAACGTCACGCCGAAGCCGGTGCAGCGGCCGCACCCGCCGCTCTGGCTGGCCGCCACCTCGGAGCCGGCGGCACGCCGCGCCGCGCGCCTGGGCCTGCACCTGCTGCCGCAGCACGACCGCCGCCTCGCCTACGAGCCCTGGCTGGACGAACTGGCCCGCCTCGGCAAGAAGCCGTCGGACTACCGCATCGGCCTGATCAAGCCCTGCTTTATCGCCGACGGCCGCGAAGACCCGGTCTGGCTGCAGGCGCGCGAGGGCGAACGCTACCGCGCCGCCGTCTACGCGCCCTGGATCCGCGCCGGCAGCTTCCCGGCGCCCGCGGGCGAGGCCGCGCCGATCGACCAGAGCTATCTCGTCGGCTCGCCGAACGAGGTCGCGGAGCGGCTGCACGCCCTGCGCGAGACGCTGCCGGTCACGGACTTCATCAGCTGGGGCACGCCCGTGGGCATGGACCCGGCCGACTCCGGCGTGCGCCGCTCGCTCGAGCGCTTCGCCGGCGAGGTTATCCCGCAGTTCCGCTGAGCGGCGCGGCCGCTTCCGCGGGAAACGGTTGACAGGCGACACCGTGCGGCGCGATCCTGTGTGCAGAAGTGTGCGCCCGCTGTGAGGCGCTCAAAGACTGCCATGGACTGTGACCGCCGCCGGCAAGAAACCCGCGGGTCTAGTTGCCTCAGGTTCTTTTGTCCCTAATCGGGCGCGCTGTTGTGCGCAGACGCGATGCCGGACCGGCCGCGGGTGTCTCTGCGGGCCGGCCTTTTTTCTCGGCTGCGCACGGCACCGGAAGGAGGGATGTTCTCGTGGACCCGGATGGTAGTTGCTGCTCGTTCTCGCTTATGAACATCGCTTTCCGAGGGAGCCCCGGCGCGTGAGTCCGCGCGCTTGACCCCGCGCCGCCGCGCACCGGCCCCTCGGACCACGAGGGGTTGTTTCTTGCCGTCTGCCTCGCGAGGACGGCAACGGAGGTGCGCCATGCAGGTGCGTGTCTTCCCCGCCCGCCAGGCGCGCCGCCGGCGCCGCGCGCCGCTGGCCGATCTCGCCGTCGCCCTCGGCGTGCTCGTACTGCTCGCCCTCGTGGCACGCGTCGGCGCCGATGCCTTCGTCCACTTCTCACCGCCGAACGACGTGCCGCGGATCAGCCTCGATCCGCTGAATCTGCCCTACTACGCGGCGCGTTCCACGCTGCGCATGTTCGTGGCGCTCGGCTGCTCGCTCGGCTTCACCCTGCTCTACGGCTACGCTGCGGCGCGCAGTCGGCGCGCCGAGCGCGTGCTGCTGCCGCTGCTGGACATCCTCCAGTCCGTGCCGGTGCTCGGCTTTCTCTCGATCACGGTCACGGCCTTCATCGCCCTCTTTCCCGGCAGCCTGCTGGGGCTGGAGCTGGCGTCGGTTTTCGCCATCTTCACCAGCCAGGCCTGGAACATGACCTTCTCCTTCTACCAGTCGCTGATCACGCTGCCGCATGACCTCGACGAAGCGGCGCGGCTCTACCGGCTCCCCGCCTGGCAGCGCTTCACCCGCCTGGAAGTGCCGGCGGCGACGGTGAACCTGATCTGGAACATGATGATGAGCTTCGGCGGCGGCTGGTTCTTCGTGGCCGCCAGCGAGGCGATCAGCGTGCTTAACAAGAACTACCAGTTGCCGGGCATCGGCTCCTACGTCGCGATCGCGATCGAGCGGCAGGATCTGGGCGCGCTCGCCTGGGCGCTCGCCATGATGGCGCTGGTGATCGTGACGGTCGATCAGCTCTTCTGGCGGCCGCTCGCGGCCTGGGCGGACAGGTTCAAGCTGGAGCGCAGCAGCGCCGCCGAGGCGCCGCGCTCGTGGCTGCTCGATCTGCTGCGCACAGCCCGCCTGCCGCAGCTGCTGGGCGGGGCGCTGGCGCCGATCGGCGATCGCCTCGACGCGCTGCTTTCCCGTGTGCAGCGTCCCGCCGCGGCGTCCGGCGAGAACCCCGGCCGCGAGCGCCTGATCGATGGCCTCTACACCGCCGTGCTACTGTTGCTGATCGCTGCCCTGGCGGCGACCGGCGTGCGCGCCGCGATCAGCAATGGCGTCGATGTCGCCGAAGTGGGGCATGTGGCGCTGCTCGGCCTGGCCACGTTTGCGCGGGTGCTCGTCCTGCTCGTGGCCGCCACGCTGATCTGGACGCCGGTCGGCGTCGCCATCGGCTTTAATCCGCGGCTGGCGCGGCTGGCGCAGCCCGTGGCCCTGCTGCTGGCCTCGTTCCCGGCGAACTTTCTCTTTCCGCTGGCGGCGGTGCTGTTCATCCACGCCGGCATCAGCCTCAACTGGGGCGGCATCCTGCTGATGGCGCTCGGCGCTCAGTGGTACATCCTCTTCAACACGATCGCCGGCGCGATGAGCATTCCCGCCGACCTGCGCGACATGGCGACGAGCATGCGGCTGCGCGGCTGGCGGCTGTGGCGCGACCTGATTATTCCCGGCATCTTTCCGTCCTGGGTGACGGGCGGCATCACCGCGGCCGGCGGCGCCTGGAACGCCAGCATCGTGGCCGAGGTCGTCTCCTGGGGCGACACGACGCTGACAGCGACGGGCCTCGGCGCCTACATCGCGGACGCGACCGGGCGCGGCGACTGGCCGCAGATCGTGCTCGGCGTGGCGATGATGAGCGCCTACGTCGTCGGACTGAACCGGCTGGTCTGGCGACGCCTGTACCGGCTGGCTGAGTCCCGCTACCGGCTGAGCTGACATCAATGACGCGTTGATTCAATGCTGCGATGCAAGGAAGAGAGACAATGACGGCGATGACCACACCGCAGACCGCAACCGCGCCGGCGCTGATCGCGGCGGAGCGGGTGAGCAAGACCTTTCCCCTGCCGCAGGACCACGGCGGCGTCTTCACCGTGCTCGACGAGGTGAGCTGCGCCGTCGCACCGGGCGAGGTCGTGGCGCTGCTCGGCCGCAGCGGCAGCGGCAAAAGCACGCTGCTGCGCATCATGGCCGGCCTGATTCCGGCGAGCGGCGGCCGCGTGCTGAGCCGCGGTGCGCCGCTGCACGGCCCCAACCCGGACGTGGCGATGGTGTTCCAGAGCTTCGCCCTGCTGCCTTGGCTGACGGTGCAGGACAACGTCGAGCTGGGCCTCAAGGCGCGCGGCGTTCCGCGCGAGGAGCGGCGCAAGCGGGCGCTCGCGGCGATCGACATGGTGGGGCTGGACGGCTTCGAGAGCGCCTACCCGAAGGAGCTTTCCGGCGGCATGCAGCAGCGGGTCGGCTTCGCCCGCGCCTTCGTCGTGCGGCCGCGGGTGCTGATGATGGACGAGCCGTGCAGTGCCCTCGATGTGCTCACGGCCGAGAACCTGCGCGGCGAGATCAGCGACCTCTGGCAGGCGGGTGACTTCCCGGCGCGGAGCATCCTGCTGGTGACGCACAACATCGAGGAGGCCGTGCTGCTCGCCGACCGCGTGCTGGTGCTCGGCAGCAATCCGGGGCGGATTCGTGGCGAGGTGCAGATCGATCTGGTGCGTCCGCGAGACCGCGAGCAGCCGCGCTTCAAGTCGCTGGTGGCGCACATCTATACCGTGATGACCCATCCCGAGGCGGACGTGACGCCGGTGCTGGCCGAAGACAACGCCGAGGCCGAGCGCTTCCGTCCGCTGCCCCACGCCCGCGCGGGCGGCATCAGCGGCCTGCTGGAGCTGGTCGTGGATCAGGGCGGCATGGTGGATATTCCCCGGCTGGCGCAGCGGCTGCGGCTCGACGTCGACGACCTGCTGCCGATCCTGGACGCCGCCGTGCTGCTCGGCTTCGCCAAAACCGTGGAAGGCCACGTGACCCTGACCGACGACGGCCGGGCCTTCGCCGAGGCCGACATCCTGCGCAGCAAGGATCTGTTTCGGCAACAGGTGCTAGCGCACGCGCCACTGGTCGCCGCCATTGCCGACACGCTGCGGCAGAAGCGCGACGGCACGATGCGCGCCGGCTTCTTCCTCGACCTGCTGGACGAGCACTATCCACCGGCCGAGGCCGAGCGCCAGTTTGCCACCGCCGTCGACTGGGGCCGCTACGGCGAGCTGTTCGAGTACGACGCCGGCCAGGAGCGGCTGCGTCTGCCCGATCCGGAGCCCGCCGGCGCGTCGTAGGGGCGTGGCCGTGGCGGGCGGCAACGCTCGCCGGCAGCCAGTCAGGGGCGCAGGGGCCGGCCCCAGTCCAGCCCGTCCACTACCTGCAGCACGACCTCGCGCTCGGTGTAGCGGGAGGCCAGGTCGTGCAGCGCCGCGTCGAACTCGGCCGCCCGCTCGTCGCCCATGTGCTCCGGCGTGAACGACGAGCGCCCGTGGAAGGAGGCGATGTACTCATCGATCGTCTGCACGAAGGGCACCGGCGCCGTCCGTACGCGGCCCTCAAGCCGAAACAGGCCGCGCTGCTCCAGTTCGGCGACGATATCTAGCGGGCGGAACTCCTGGTTGGTCGAGTAGGCGCGGATCAGCGTGCTCAGCTCCGCCTCCCAGGGCAGCGGCTCCTGGCCGTCGCTGACGATTACCAGCCGCCCGCGCGGGGTGAGCACGTCGTGCAGGCGTGGCAGCACGGCGTGCCAGTCCAGCCAGTGCAGGCTGGCGCCCGCGGTGACCATGCCGTAGGGCGGCTCCAGCGCGGCGCTCTCGGCGGGCGCGACGATCCAGCGTAGTGTGGGATGATCGCCACCGGGCAGGGCGCGGCCTTCTTCCACCATCGCCGCCGAGATGTCCACCGCATCGACCCGCTCGACCAGCGGCGCCAGCACGCGGGCGATCGCGCCGCTGCCGCAGCCGAGATCGAGCACGCGGCGCGGCTCCTCGCCGAGCAGCTCCAGCAGGCGGGAGAAGACCTCCGCCGCCCAGGGCGGGCGGAAGCGGTACGCCTGCGCGACGCTCCTGAACTGAAACGCGCCGGCGTGGAAGGCGCTGGTTATGGTTGGCCGCGGTTGCATGGCTGCCATCCTGCCGCCCGAACGGGCAGCGGCCGCGCGCTCCTCGCTCAAACGGAGACCAGCCCCGCCGTCGCCTCGCGCCAGGCGGTGAGGCGCAGGCGCTGCTGGCGCATCTCCTCCCACACGACCTCCGGGCTGAGCAGCGCCTGCATACGGCGCTCCGTGGCGGGGTCGGCGTCGGGCTGGCGCAGCGCGTCGGCCAGCCAGCGCCGCCGCCGGCGCAGCACCTTGGCGTGGTCCTCGGAAAGGCTCTCAAGCTGCGCCTCGACGCCGCGCACCAGTTGCGGGATCAGCGTCTCCTCGGCCAGCTCGCCGCGCAGGCTGAGGGCGGCGAGGCAGCGGCGCATGCCCGCCGTGGTGGGCAGCTCCTGCAGTTCGTTCTCCACCAGCTTGCGCCAGACCGGCCGCTCCAGCAGATAGCCGAGCACGTACCAGGCGCCGCTCTCCTCGCTCTGACCGCCCTCGGGCACGCCGGTCAGCGCGTCCCAGCGCCGCACCGCCGCGCACAGTTGCTCCAGGATCACCCCCATCGACACCGCGTCCCTTCCGTCGCCCGCCGTCGCTCGCTCGAAGCCGCGGCGGCAAGCCGTCCTTCTACTATATGGCGAGACGCGGCAAGGGGCGCAGCGCGGCTATACTTCCTCGCATGGACGCGCTGATCGCCGCCGCCCTCTCGACCAATCAGGACAACCTGGCGCTGGGCAACGAGCTCTTCGCGGCCGAGGGCGCCCGCTTCATCCGCAACGCCGCCGCGCCGGACGTCCGTGACGCCAACCTGATCGATAGCATCACCGCCGCCTCGCCCGCGCAGATCGAGGCGCTGCTGGCCCGCGCCGCGCGCGCGTACGTCCACTGCCGCCACCTGCGCTGCGATGTGGACCCGCGCACGCCGCCGCAGTTCGAAGCGCGGCTGCGGCTCGATCCGGCCTGGTCGTGGTCTGAGGTGCTGCTGCTCGTGCTGGACGGCGAGCTTGGTGCCAAGCCGCCGCCGTTCGACGTGCGCCGCATCGACGGCGAGGCGGGCTGGCAGGCGTTCGCCGCGCTGCACGCGTTGAACTGGCAGGAGCACGCGGAGCGGGGCGACGAAGCCGGCGCGGCGATCGCTGCGATCATGCGGGGCAAGGCGCCGCCGCGCCGTTTCTGGCTGGGCTGCATCGACGGCATGCCGCGCGGCTACCTGAGTTCGTGGGAGGGCACGAACGGCGTGGGGCAGGTCGAGAGCCTGTTCGTGCAGCGCGAGTTTCGCCACCGCGGCCTGGCCACGGCGCTGCTGGCCCGCGGCCTGCGCGACTGCCGCGAACACGGCGCCGGCCCGATCGTGATCACCACCGACGCCTCCGACACGCCGAAGCAGCTGTACGCCGCACTGGGCTGGCGGCCGCTCGCCCTGAAGCGCAGCTACCTGAAGCCGCTGCCGAAGCGATCCGCGGCCGGGGCCCGCGCTCCGGCCGAATCAGGGCAGGCGGGCGGGGAGAAGGTGTAGAGCGATGAACGCAAGCCCCCTGCGCGTGGCGATCGTGGGCGGCGGCATCGGCGGTCTTGCCGCCGCCACGGCCTTGCTCCAGCGCGGCATCGACGTGCGCGTCTTCGAGCAGGCGCCGGCGCTGGCAGAGGTCGGCGCGGGGCTGGCGCTGGCGCCCAACGGCCTGCGCCAGCTACGGGGGCTGGGGCTGGGCGACGCGCTCGCCCGCGTCGGCGCCCGCTGGCAAGACACGCGCTTTCTCCAGGCCGACGGCCGCTTCGTCGCGCCGATGCTGGCGGAAGGCCCGGACGGGCAGGTCGAATACCTCGGCATGCACCGCGCCGACCTGCTCGACCTGCTGGGCGCGAATCTGCCTGACGGCGTCGTGCACACGTGCCACCGCTGCAGCGGCTTCGCGCAGGACGGGGAGCAGGCTGCCATCAGCTTCGAGAACGGCGCGCGGATCACGGCCGACCTCGTCATCGCGGCGGACGGCATTCACTCGGTCTTGCAGCAGTACGTGGTGGCGCCCGCCGCGCCGCGTTACTCCGGCTCGATCGCCTACCGCGGCGTGGTGCCGGCGGCCGGCGTGCCCTGGCCCGCCGGACAGGCCCGCCTCTGGCTGGGCGAGGGCCGCCACTTCATGGCCTACCCCGTGCGCGGCCATCAGCTCGTCAACTACGTCGGCTTCGTGCCCAGCGACGAGCGCCTGAAGGAGTCGTGGTCGGCGCCGGGCGATCCCGCCGCCCTGGCCGCGGAGTTCGCCGGCTGGGATCCGCCGATCGCGGCGATCATCGCGCGCATCGAGCAGACCTTCCGCTGGGGCCTCTACGACCGCGAGCCATTGCCGCGCTGGACCAAGGGCCGGCTGGCGCTGCTCGGCGACGCCGCCCACCCGATGCTGCCGCACGCCGGCCAGGGCGCCAACCAGGCGATCGAGGACGGCGTGGCGCTCGCCGTGTTGCTGGACGGCGCCGACCGCACGAGCGCGCCCAACCGACTGCTGGCCTACGAGGCGCTGCGCCGCGAGCGCACGGCGCGGGTGCAACTCGGCTCGCGCCAGAGCGGCGCCCGCTACGAAGCGCCGGCGCCGGCGCACGAGCTGCGCGATCGCCAGCTCGCCACGCAGTCGCGCGACCGTGCCTGGATCTTCGACTATGACGTCGCCCGCGAAGCGGCCGCGGCGCTTGCTGCGCTTTAGTCCCCGGCCGGTTGCGTGCGCGACGGTGCGGCCGGGGACGCCCGCACACCCGGCCGTGACGCGGAGCCGGCGCGGAGCGATCGCCGCAGGCTCCGCTCGGTCAGGGCGCCGAAGAGCAGCCCCATCGCCGTCCAGAGCACGAGCTGGGTGCCCAGCGAGGCGAGGCGGAAACGCCAGAGCGCCGAGGCCGGGAAGCCGGGCGGCACCTCGTCGACCGTGGGCAGGGCGAGCTGCACGATCGCGATCGTCACGACGAAGGCCGCGGCGGCGAGCACGGCGGCGTTCCAGGCGCCGGCGCGCGGCAGCAGCCGCCGGCCCAGCACGACGGCGCCGATCGCGGCCAGCAGCGAGCAGCCCAGCACCAGGAAGTAGAGCGCGGTACGCCGGTCGATCGTGGCCGGGTTGCCGATCGCCGGCGGGTTGGCCGGATACTTCAGGAACGGCGCCAGCACGATGGCGACGAAGCCGCCGCCGGCGAGCAGCGCCGCGCAGGCCCGCGGCCCGAAGCGGCCGATGCGCCCGTAGGCGACGGCGAAGGCGAGCGCGAACAGCCCGCCGAAGGCCGTGGCGTAAAGCGCGACCGCCACGGCCAGACCGGCGCTCTTCTGCACGTCGCGGCTCACCAGCTGCGGCCCGAGCGCCTCGTGGTTGAGGCGGGCCTCCTGCTGCTCAAAGGTGATCGCGCGATCGACCTGCGGCTCGCCGAAGACCTCGGCGAAGGCCAGCGCCAGCATACCCGCCAGCAGCCCGGCGAGCATGCCGCGCAGCAACAGCGAGCGCACCGTCACCGGCCGCGCTCCTCCCTGCGCACCTCTGTCCCGCGGCGGACGGACATCTGGTGGCAGGCGATCACGGTGGCGCTAGTGGCAGGGGAAGCCGAAGAGATGGCGGCCATCATGCACGAATTCATGCACATACGAGTTGGAGAAGATCGAGAGCGCCCCCTGCTCCACGCCGACGAAGTAGACGAGCACGAGCATGAGCAGGCCGCCGAACAGCAGCCAGGGCCACAGCTCGGCGACGGGGATGGGGCGGATCTCCGGCAGCGCCGGGACTTCGATTGCGGGCGGGGCGGGCAGCGGCAGCGCCTGATCCATGAACGAACCTCCTCGGAGTGCGCGTCCGAATTGGGGTGCCCGGGATGGCGGAAGGTCTGACTCCCGGCCGGGATGCCGCCGGCGGCGGCAGGCAACTCGCCGGATACAGTGGCGCGACCGTGCCGGGCTTACACCGGCTTCCTCACGCCGTCCCGCGGGTGCGTCGATCGTAGGGAGCCGCACCCTGAGTGTCAACGAAGCGCTGTGTTTTGCGTCTCGGCACCGGCGCCGCCAGGGAGAGGCTGGTTGCCTCGGAACGGTGTTGCTGAACACCCGCAGAGGCAGCATGACCCGCACCGGCATGCATGCGTACGCCGCGGCGGGCCGCCCCGCGCTGCCAGCAGGCCGGAAGGGGAGCGCGGCCGGCTGCTGCATGGCGTTGTGTGCCAGTACGGGCTTTTACGGGGAAGCCGCGGGCCGGATGGAGCATGCCCCATCCGGCCCGCGTACCGTGCATCGGCCTCCCGGCCGTGTCTCAGTGGTCCTTCCAGGTCTTCATCAGGTGGGTGTAGGGGAAGAAGGCCGTAGGGCGGTAGTTCTCGATGTCCGGGTTCCAGAAATACGTTCGCGTGTCCGTGCTCCAGTAGATCTGGTACTGCTGGTCGGCCAGCAGGTCTTCGATCTGCGTGAAGGTCTTCTTGCGCTCGTTCAGGTCGAACTGGCCGCGCTGCTTTTGCAGCAGATCGTTGAGCGTCTGGTCGTTCACGTAGCTCAGGTTGATGCGTGCCCGCTTGCCGTCGGCCGACATGAAGAACTGCTCGTACAGGTGGTCGAGGAAGTAGGGCACGGCGCGCGGGCTGTGCCCCACGCCCTCGTAGTTGCCCTGGTACGTCGTGCTGATGTACTGCGAGTAGGGCTGCTGCTTATCGTTGACGGTGATGCCCAGGTCCTTCTTCCACTGCGCCTGTGTCAGCGACGAGGTATCGACGTACGCCTGCGTGTACACCGAGGCGTCGGCGTGGTTCCAGTCGAAGCTCAGGTTCGAGACGCCGGCCGCGGTCATGAGTTGCTTCGCCGCCTGCGGATCGTGCGTCCAGAACTTGGCGGAGGCGCCCAGGTCCTTTACCTGCCGCGCGATGCCGACGAGACCCACGAATAACGCCTGGTCCTCGACGCCCTCGCCGTTGGTGATCGCGTCGCGGATCGCCTTGCGGTCGATCGCCATCGAGAGCGCCTGCCGCACGCGCTTGTCGTTGAAGGGCGGCTTGTCCGTGCGCAGGTAGATATAGCCGCCGATGCCCTGCTGCTCGTCGTGCTTGGCATCGGGCCGCTGCTTCAAGAGCTGGTCGCGCTCCGGCGGCAGGAAGAGCCAGCTAAGGTCCACCGACTTGGCCGAGAAGTCGGCCACGCGCTTGGCCGTGTCCGTGACGATGAAGGTCTTGACGTCGTCCAGATACGGATAGGGCTTGTCGTAGTAATCGGGGTTTTTCTTGTAGCTGAGGCTGACGCCGGTCTGGTACTCGCTGTGGATGAAGGGGCCGCTGCCCACCATCTTCGTCGCGGCGGCGTCGGTCTCGGCGTGCTCCTTGGGCGAGATGTAGGCGCCCAGGTTGCCGCCGGCGATCTGCACGAAGTCGGCGTAGGGGAAGGCCAGCTTGAAGGTGATCGTCTGGGCGTCCGGCTGCTCGGTGTGGTCGAGGAAGGCCCAGGTGGACTTGTGCACCGACTTATCGAAGTTCTTGTAGCGGTCGATCGCGTAGCGGATGTCATCGCTGGTCAGGGCGCGGCCGTTGACCGGGGCCACGTTCTGCCACTTCAGCCCCGGCTTCAGCTTCACCGTCAGTGTCATGGGATCGACGACTTCGGGCATGGCGACGGCCAGGTCGTTCTCCATCGTGATGTCGGTGGGCGCCACGTCGGGCGTGCCGGCCTTGAAGCGGTACAGCTTGCTGTAGGTCAGGCCGTTCATATACGAGTTGAGGTAGCTGGTCTGCGTGTAGGGGTCGAGCGAGGGCGGCGGCGAGCTGATCTGGAACGAAAGCGAGCCGCCTGGCTGCGCCTGCTTGGTCACGGCGGTGCCGGCCTGGGCCGTGGGCAGCAGCGTCACCTGGGTGCCGCTCTTCGGCGGCTGCGAGGAGCCGCTGTTGCCCCCGCCGGCATTGCCGCCCTTGTTGTTGTTGCTGCCGCCACAGGCCGCCAGGAAGAGGGCGGTCATGCCCGCGCCGGCCGCGCCCGTGCGCAGGGCCGCGCGCCGGCTCAGCCGTGCCCGCAGCCAGTAGTTGCGTTCAGGTTCCATGTGTCTGGGTTCTCCTCCTCCGCGCGCCGTGCGTGATCGCGCCGCCGGCAGCAACGGGCTGCCTTGAAAAGCGCGCGCCTGGCGCAAGCGGGTCGCACCGGTGCGGCCCGCTGAATCCCCGTGAATGTACCGCCCGCGGCCGTAGTGAAACCAGCGCGGCCGGCCGCGCCGCCGGCGCGTTCGTTACGATCCGCGCAGCCGCGGATCGAGCGCGTCGCGCAGCGCGTCGCCGAACATGTTGAAGGCGAGCACCGCGATGCTGATCGCGACGCCCGGAATCACCGCCGTCCACCACGCCTGTTCCCAGACCGAGCGCGAATCCTGCAGCATCTTCCCCCAGCTTGGGTGCGCATCGGTGGCGATGCCCAGGCTGAGGAAGCTGAGCGCGGCTTCGGCCAGGATGGCGTTGCCGATCTGAATGCTGGCGATCACGATGATCGGCGCGGAGACGTTGGGCAGCACGTGGCGGAACATGAGGCGCGTATGCGAGCTGCCCAGCGCCCGCGCCGCCTCGATGTACTGCAGGTTCACCACGCTCAGCACCGCGCCGCGCACGATGCGTGCCGTCACCGGCGCGATGATGATGCCGATCGCCATGCTGACCGTGAAGAACGTCGCGTGGAAGATGCTGAGGAAAAAGATCGCCAGCACCAGCGGCGGGAAGGCCATCACCGTATCGATCACGCGGTTGATCGCCATATCGGCCCAGCCGCGCGCGTAGCCGCCGACCAGCCCGAAGAGGGTGCCGAGCAGCGTGCCGACGAAGACCGAGGCGAAGCCCACGCCGAGGGAGATCTGGCTGCCGATCAGGATGCGGCTGAACATGTCGCGGAAGAGGTTGTCGGTGCCGAAGGGATGCGCGGCCGAGGGCGGCTTCAGCTTCGCCGTGGGAAAGAGCGCGTCGGGCGCCGAGGGCGCGAGCTGGTGGGCGAAGATGGCGACGAAGATCAGCAGGATGCAGATCAGGCCGGCGGCGGCGCCCACCGGCCGCCGCGCCGTGAACCGCCACAGCCCGCGCCAGAGATTGCGGCGCTCGGTCAGCGCCGACGGCGCCATCGGTGGCTGCGCGATCGTCGTTGTCGTCATCACGCGTACCTGATGCGCGGATCAAACCACGCGTAGCTGATATCGACGAGCAGATTGATCAGGATCAGCACGATGGCGAAGAACAGCACCAGCCCCTGCACCACCGGGTAGTCCTTGATCAGCACCGATGAGAGCGTGAGCAGGCCCAGCCCGGGCAGGCTGAAGATCGACTCCAGCACGACCGTGCCGCCCAGCAGAAAGCCGAACTGCACGGCGAACAGCGTGATCACCGGGATCATCGCGTTCTTCAGCGCGTGCCGCGTGACCACCACGCGGCCGACGAGCCCTTTCGCCCGCGCCGTGCGCACGTAGTCCTGGCGCAGCACCTCGAGCATCGACGAGCGCGTGATGCGGGCCAGGCTCGCGCTCAGCGCCAGGCCCAGGGCGATCGCGGGTAAGTATAGCTGCTGCAGGTTCTTCAGCGGGTCGTTCCAGATGTCGGTGTAGCCCGGCGGCGGGCTGTAGCCCCACCACTTGGCCGGATAGATGATCAGCATCGTGCCCAGCCAGAAGCCGGGAATGCTGAGCCAACCGATCGTCAGCAGCCGCAGGCCGTAGTCCGCGGGGCCGTCGCGCTTGACGGCAGAGATGATGCCGATCGGCAGCGCCAGCGCCATCGCAAAGATCGTGGCGATCAGCGACAGCTCCAGCGTCAGCGGAATGCGGGTGCGGATCTCCGGCCAGACCTTGCGCTTGCTGATCAGCGCCGTGCCGAAGTCGCCGTGGAAGATGCCGCCCATGTAGCTCAGGTATTGCGTGACCACCGGCTTGTCCAGGCCGAGGCCGTGCTTGATCGAGGCGCACTGTTTGGCATCGACATCCGGCGCCGCCGTCACGATCTTGCAGATGTCACCGGGAATCACGCGCACGGCGGAGAAGACGATCACGCTCACGATCCAGAGCACGAGCACCGCGAGCAGCAACCGCTTGATGATGTACTGGGTCACCGCGCGCCTCTCCGCTCACCCGGGCAGGGCGGGGCTGTTGCAGGGACTCGTCTCCGCCCGGACCCGTCCGGCTGAACGCCGCCAAACCGTGAGCAAGCGATGACCCAGCATAGCCGGGGCCAACTCGCGCCGTCAATGAAACGTTTTCAGAACGGGAGATATCGCTGCCTCTGCCTGCATCCGCTCAGGATCCGTGAGGCGCAGGCGGCACAGCTCTTCAGCGGTTACGAACGAGTTGCGTTGGGAGAGACAGCGCCGCCGGCCGCCGTGCTCAGGAGGCGCCGCGCAGCCGCGGGTCGAGGATATCGCGCAGGGCGTCGCCGAGCATGTTGAAGGCGAGCACGACGATGCTGATCGCCAGGCCGGGAAAGATCGAGACCCAGACGGCGATCGTGACGATCGTACGCGCTGCCGCAAGATCGGCGCCCCAGGACGGGTTCGGCGCCTGCGTGCCCAGCCCCAGAAAGCTGAGCGCCGCCTCGGCCAGGATGGCCACGCCGATCTGAATGCTGGCGATCACGATGATCGGCGCCATCACGTTCGGCAGCACGTGGCGCCAGATGATGCGCAGGTCGCTTGCGCCGACCGCCTGCACGGCCTCGATGTAGGTGTTGGCGCGCACGGTCAGCGCCGCGCTGCGCACGATGCGCGCCGAGGCCGGCGTGATCACGATCGCGATCGCGATAATCACGTTGCGCAGGCCAATGCCCAGCACGGCCGCCACCGCGATCGCCAGGATCAGGGGTGGAATGCTGAGGATCGCGTCCATTACGCGCTGGATCACAAAGTCCGTCACGCCGCCGAAGTAGCCGCTGACCACGCCGAAGGCCGCGCCGATCAGCGTGCCGAAGGCGACGGAAAGCAGCCCGACCTCAAGCGACGGCCGCGCCCCCGCGATCACGCGGCTGAGAATGTCGCGCCCGATCTGGTCCGTGCCGAAGGGATGTGCCGCCGACGGCGCCTGCCTCGTGATCAGGCCGTTCGGCTTGATCGGGTCGTAGGGACTGATCGCCGGGCCGATGATCGCCATCACCACCAGCAGCAGGACGATCAGCGCCGAGATCGCGCCCAGCGGCTTGCCGCGCGCCGTTCTGCCCAGCCGGCGCAGCAGATCCTGGCCGCCGCGGCGTTGCCGCGCCAGCTCGGGCAGCGCCGACGCCGGCAACGCTGCCGCGGAGGCCGGGGTCCGATCACGCGCCATGCTGTCCCCTCGTTGCTCCGCGGCGGTGCCGCCGCCGTCGGCCGCTGCTCAGGCGTAGCGGATCCGCGGGTCCAGATAGCCGTACGAGAGATCGACGATCAGGTTGATCAGCAGAAAGCCCACGGCGAAGACCAGCACAATCCCCTGCAGCATCGGATAGTCGCGCTGCGAGATCGCGTTGAAGGTGTACTGGCCAAGTCCCGGAAAGCGAAAGATCGTCTCGATAATCACCGTGCCGCCGAGAATAAGGCCGAGCTGGATGCCGAACAGCGTCACCACCGGGATCAGCGCATTGCGCAGCGCATGGCGCGTGACGACCGAGAGCTCGCGCAGTCCCTTCGCCTTCGCCGTGCGGATGTAGTCCTGGCGCAGCACGTCGAGCATCGAGGAACGCACGAAGCGCGTCATGCTGGCCGAGAACGCCAGGCCGAGCGCGATCGACGGCAGGAAGAACTGCTGGAAGTTCACCCATGGATCACGCAGCAGCGGCACGTAGCCGCGCCCCGGCGGCGCCCATTTGAACCAGATCGCCGGCAGCGCGATAAACAGCTCGGCGATGAAGAAGCTTGGCACCGCCAGCCCCGCGACCGAGAACAGCCGCAGAGCGTAGTCGAGCCAGCTCTCCTGCCGCGCCGCGCTGACGATGCCGGAGGGCACGGCGATCAGCGTCGCAATCAGCATCGAGAGCACGGCCAACTCCACGCTGACCGGCAGCGCCTGCTTGATCGTGTCCATCACCGGCCGCTTGGAGTAGAACGAGGCGCCGAGATCCCCGGTGGCGACGTGGCCCAGCCAGCGGAAATACTCCGTGTACCAGGGCCGGTCCAGGCGCAGCTCATGCCGAACCGCCTTGAGCTGCGCCGGCGAGGTCTGTAACTGGCCCTGCACGACCTGCGCCGCGTCGCCGGGGATGATGCGCACCAGCCCGAAGACGATGAACGTCGTCAGGATCACGCCGATGACCGTGAAGACGAAGCGCTTGACGATGTAATCGAGCATGGCGCAGCGGTCCTGTGCGCACCCACGGCCGGACGGCGCCGGGCGTAGGCTCTACTTGGAGAACCAGGTCGTCTCGAACTCCGAGTACGGGAACCAGGACGAGGCGCGGTAGTTCATCACGTTCTTGGCCCGCGCCCAGTAGCGGTCCACCGAGACGTCGTAGACGCGGTACATCTGGTCCGAGAGATACTTCTGGATGTCGTAGAAGATGTTGATCCGCGCCTGCTTGTCCAGCTCCTGCCGCTCTTTGGCGATCATCGCCTGCAGATCTTTGTCATCCGAGTGGTCCTGGTAGTAGATCGAGCCCGGCGTGTAGAAGTAGCCGACGAACGGGTCAGGGTCGTCGAACAGGCCGCGCGGCCCGTAGGTGATGCCGTCGAAGTCACCCTTGAAGACCGAGGTCAAATACGGCGCGTACTCGACCTGCCGCGCCGTCGCGTCGATGCCGATCTCCTTCAAGTAGCTTTGCACGAGCTGGAACGCCTGCACGAAGGCGGCGCCGTAGACAGCGGTGTAGTTGAACGTGGTCTTGATGCCGTCGGCGTGACCAGCCGCCGCCATCAGCTGCTTTGCCGCCTGAAGGTCGCGCTTGTAATACTTGGCCAGGTCGCCCAGCTTGTCCAGCCCAAGCGAAAAGTCCTTGAAGTAGGTCGGGATTGGCAGGTCGGAGTCGCCCTTGCCTTTGCCGATCGCCTGGATCAGCGCCGGCCGGTCGATCGCCATCGACATCGCCTGGCGCACGCGCTTGTCGTTGAACGGCGGCTGGTCGAGCCGCATATAGATGTAGTCGGAGATGCCGGGTGTGTCGTCGAAGTTGTAGTCGCTACCGTTGCTGCTCTTGAGTTGGTCGTACTCATCGGCGATCAGGATCCAGGAGATGTTTGCCTGCCGCGACTGCACCGCCTGCAGGCGGGCGCCGGTATCGACGATGATCAGCCAGTCCACTTCGTCGACAAAGGGCAACTGCTGGCCGAACGAGTTCTTCTTCCAGTAGGCGGGGTTCTTCTTGAAGACGGCCCGCACGTTCTGCTCGTGGCTGCTGAGCATGAACGGCCCCGTGCCGATCAACGTCGTCTTCAGATTTCCCGCCTCGCCGACCTCTCTGGGCTCGATGTAGCGGTTGAAGCCGCCGACGATCAGCGTGAGGAAGTTGGCGCTCGGATTTTTCAGCGTCATCTTGACCGTCTGTTGATCCGGCGTCTCGATTTTGTCGATCACGTTGAAGTCGGCCTTGTCCAGCGACTTCGGATCGGTCGTGGCGTAGTCGTAGAACCACTTGATGTCGTCGGCCGTGAGCGCGCGGCCGTTCATCGGCGCGACGTTCTGCCACTTCACGTCGGGCCGCAGCTTGAAGATGTACGTCTTGTTGTCCGGCTGCTCCGGCGCCGCGGTGACGAGATCGGGCACCACCGTGTTATCGACCGAGTCGGGATACTGCGCCGTGCCGTTGCGGAAGGTCAGCAAGCCGTTGTAGACGAGGCTGATGAAGCCGCTGATCGAGTAGGACTGAAACTGGACGAGGTCATAGTTCGGCGGGTTGGCGTTGAAGGCGAAGGAGATCGTGCCGCCGGGCTTGCCGTTGCCCTCGCCGGCGTTGGCCGCCGCGGGCGAGGCGCCGGCCGGCGCCGCAGCGCCCGAAGGCGTGCCCGCGGCTGGCGCGTTGCCGCTCGGCGCCGCGCCGCCGGTCTTCGCCGGCGCCTTGTTATTGTTGCTGCTGCTGCACGCCAGCCCGTAGGCCGCGGCCATCCCCAGGCCGCCCAGCGCGCCGGCCCGCAGCGCCACACGCCGGGACGTCCGCCGCCCGGCGAGTCGTTGCCAGTAGCCGCCTTCCTCCATGTCCCAAACTCCTTCGGCACGGCGGGGTCATCGGCGTGGCCGGGAATCGATCTGGTAGCGGCGCCCAGACACGGCGCCCCGGCGCCTCGCGGAAAGACAATAGCACGTTCGGCTTCGTTCGGCGCAGCGGCGCCTGCCCATCGGAGGCGCCTATGCCTGCAGCCAGGCGGCTTCCAGCGCGGCGGCGGGCCATTCGCTGCCGCGCCAGTTACGCATAGCCTTCGCCCGCGCGTAGCCGTGGCCGATCGCCGGCGGATAGACACGGTAGGCGGCGTCGGCCAGGTAACCCTGGATCTGCCCCAGCAGCGCCAGCCGCGCCGCGCCATCCAGCTCCGCCCGCTGCCTGGCGATCAGGGCCTGCAACGCGGCGTCGTTCGAGCCGTCCTGATAGCCGATGGCGCCGGGCACGTAGACGTCGCTCAGGTACGGGTCGGCGTCGGCGTGCGGCTGCCGCTGGCCCAGGGCCAGCCCCTCGAACCTGCCGACGAAGGCCGTGCTGAGATACGCGGCGTAGTCGACCTGGTGCGGTGTCGCCTCGATGCCGATTTCGTGCAGGTAGCCGCGCAGCAGCGACGCCTCCTGCACAAAGGTGGCGCCGTACTGCGGTGTGAAGGTGAGCGTCGTTTGCAGGCCGCTCGGCACGCCCGCCGCCGCCAGCAGTTGCCGCGCCGCCTGGATGTCGCGTGTGAACAGCCGGCCAGGCTGGCCCGGCCCGTCGGGCAGCGGCGGCAGGCGCAGCAGGGCAGGGATCGGCAGGTCTGTCACGCCGTGGCCCTTGCCCAGCGCCTGGATCAGCGCCGGACGGTCGATCGCCAGCGAGAGCGCCTGGCGCACGCGCTTGTCGTTGAACGGTGGCCGGTCCACGCGCATGAACAGCGCGTCGGCGACGCCCGGCGCCTCCTCAAAGTCGAAGTCGTTGGCGTTGCTGGCGCGGAGCTGGTCGAAGGCGGCCGGCTCCAGTGCGGCGCTGACGAGCGCCTGCCGCGCCTGCAACGCCTGCACGCGGGCGGCGGCGTCCGGCAGCGAAAGCCAGCTCAGGCCGTCGAGATAGGGCAGCGCCGTGCCGCGGGCATCGCGCTTCCAGTACGCCGCATTCCGGCTGAAGATGTCCGGCTGTCCCGGCGTGTGCTGTGCCAGCAGGAAGGGCCCCGTGCCGATCAGCAGGGTGCGCGAGGTGCCGGCCTGCGCCGTCTCGCGCGGCAGAATGAAGCGATCGGGGCCGCCGGCGATCAGCGCCAGGAACGGCGCGTAGGCCGCCTTCAGCACGAAGCGCACGGTGTGATCGTCCACCGCCTCCACCCGCTCCAGCGGCGCCAGCGCCAGCTTCAGCGCCGAACGCTCGCCCAGGGCGCGGCTGAAGTGCGCCTGCACGTCCGTGGCGATGAACGGCCGGCCGCCCACGGGCGCCGTCTGCTGCCAGCGCGCCTCGGGCCGCAGGTGGAAGAGGTACGTCGTCGCGTCCGGCTGCTCCGGCATGGCGGCGGCGAGGTCCGGTACGAGCGCCGTGTCCGCCGGATCGGGAACGCGCGCGTTGCCGTTGCGCGGCGCCAGCAGGCCGTTGCAGGCGAGCGCCACGAACGCGGGGGTGAGCGCCGCATTCTGCGCCACCGGGTCGAAGCCGGCCGGCACACCCGGCATCGCCAGCGCCAACGTGCCGCCGGGCCGGCCATTCGTCTCGGCGGCGGAGCCTCGGCCGGGCGTGGTTTCGCCGGGCGGCAGCGTGGGGCTCGGCGTGCCGCCGCGGCCCGCCGTGGGCGTGGCCGGGCCGCCGGCGCGCTTGCCGCCGCTGCAGGCCGGTACGAAGCTGAGCGCCAGCCCGCCCAGCGCCGCCGCGCGCAGCGCCTCGCGCCGCGCCAGGCGCCGCGGCTGCCGGGACCGGGTCTGGAACATGTGTCTGCCTCGCCGTGCACGGTTCGCCGGGGTACCGCGACCTTCGACTCTACTGGACGTGCGTTGCGAGCACGATCTATCGCTGGGGCGCGGCGGGCGCTTACTCCCCGTACCCAGCTCTCCTATCCACACGGCTGCTGGCAATCCGCGGCTGCTAAGCAGCCTATCGGAGAGGGGCGAGCCCGTGTAGGGCAGTGCGATTGGTGTCGAACCAGCCGTCGCACTGCCGGTTGCGCCCGCGGCGTGCCGGGCGAATCACGAACCGGCTCTACCACAGTTTGGAAGCCTCACGTCGTCTGGAACACTCCAACCCGGGATCGCCCCTCTCCTTCTCTCCAGTATTGGGAGAAGGACCAGAGGAATGAGAAGGGGGTGAGGATGAGGGTCGCCCCGCGGGCCAGTGCTCCAAAACCGCCGACCGCCGCGTTGATCATGCCGACTGACGATCTCGACATCCCGGAGTTTGCGGGAAAGAATGAATCGCAGCATCGAGCGCCCGTGGAGCGCCGCGCGATGGCCAAGCCCGAGCGTCTTCGCCACGACCCGATCCCGCTGCGGCCGGCCGCGGCGGCGCGGCACAACCTGCCCGCGCCGGCCACACCGCTGCTGGGCCGCGCCCCCGAAGTAGAGCAGGCGGCCGCCCTGCTGCGCCGGCCAGACACGCGGCTGCTGACGCTCACTGGCGCGGGCGGCTCGGGCAAGACGCGCGTCGGCCTCGCCGTGGCGGAGGCGCTGCTGCCGGACTTCCCCGCCGGCGCCTGGTTCGTGCCGCTGGCCGCGGTGGCCGATGCGGGCTTCGTACCGGCGGCGATCGCGGCGGTGCTGGGCGTGCGCGAGGCGCAGGGGCAGCCGCTGACCGAGACCATCGCGAACGTCCTGCGCCTGCGCGGAGAGCCACTGCTGCTCGTGCTGGACAACGTCGAGCACCTGCTCGCCGCCGCGCCGCTGGTGGCCGAGCTGCTGGCGCGTTGTCCGCGGCTGACGGTGCTGGCCACCAGCCGGGCGCCGCTGCGCCTTTCCGGCGAGCGCGAGGTCCCCGTGCCGCCGCTGGCGCTGCCCGCCGAGTCGGAGACGGCGGTCGACGCGCTGGCGGAGTCGCCCGCGGTGGCGCTGTTCTGTGCGCGGGCGGCAGCGGTGAATCCGGCCTTCGCACTCGATGTGGGGAACGCCGCGGCGGTGGCGGCGATCTGCCGGCGGCTGGACGGCCTGCCGCTGGCGATCGAGCTGGCGGCGGCGCGCGTGCGCGTGCTCTCGCCGGCGGCGCTGCTGGCGCGGCTGCAGCACCGCCTCGATCTGCTCAGCGGCGGCCTGCGCGACCTGCCCGCCCGCCAGCGCACCCTGCGCGACACGATCGCCTGGAGCCACGCGCTCCTGAGCGAGCCGGAGCGCGTGCTCTTCCGTCGCCTGGCCATCTTCGCCGGCGGCTGCACGCTGGAAGCGGCCGAAGCCGTCTGCAACCCGGACGATGAACTGAGCGCGGACACGCTCGACCTGCTCACGGCGCTTGTAGAGCACAGCCTGTTGGTGCAACGCACGGGCGCGGACGGTGCGCCGCGCTTCGGCATGCTGGAGACGGTGCGCGCGTTCGCGTTGGCGCAGCTTGCGGCGAGCGGCGAGGCAGAGGATCTGTGCGGTCGTCTCATGCGCTGCTTGATTGCGCTGGCAGAGGAAGCCTCTCCGCGGATCGAGCGCGGCGCTCGCGACTGGCTGGCGCGCGTCGTCGCCGAACACAACAATATTCGGGCGATGCTTACCTGGGTGCTGGAGCAAGGTCAGCCGGAGGACGGACTTCGCCTCGCCTCGGCGCTTGGTTGGTACTGGCCGTACGGCGACCATGGCGCCGAAGGCTGGCGATGGATCGAGCGGCTTCTGCCCTTGTCTGGCCCGGTCGAACCGTCGAGGGATCGAGCACGTGCGCTGCTCGTCGCCGGTTGGTTGGCACATGGCTATCAAGCTCACCGGGGCGACACCGCCGCGCGCCGGCGCGCGGGACGACTTCTTGAGGAGAGCATTGCGCTGTCCAGGAGGCTTGGGGACTGGCGCACACTGGGGGAGGCGTTGCGTATCTGGGGAGAGAACCACGGCAATGCCCTGGCTGGCGACCGTCTGCTCGAGGAGTGCTGTTCTGTGGCTTCGGAGCATGGTGACACGGTGATGCTCGCCAGGGCGCTTGAAAGCCTCGGATCACGTGCGCTGATCGCTGGCGATGCGGCCGCTGCTCGCCGACTCTACCAGCAATCACTTGCGCTTCATCGGCAGATGCACAACCCGCCGGGCATCGCCAATTGCTCGTTCATGCTCGGTCAGATCGCGATTAGCGAGCGAGAGTACGCGGAGGCGCGTCGCCTCCTCGAGGAGGCGCGGACGCTGCGGCCGGCCACGGATCTGTTCGGCCAGGGTGGCGATGCCCACTTCCTCGGCTGGGCAGTTCTTGCCGCGGGGGACGAGGAGCGCGCGGAGGCGCTGTTCCGAGAAAGCGGCGAGTTGGCGCGCAGGCGAGGAGGCACCGTGGCCGAAGCGGACCCGGATGTCCCCCACGCCATGGCCGCGTTAGATCTCGGAGATCCTGCTCGGGCGTTCGCGCTGCTTACCGATGCGCTGCGTCTTGCTCAGAGCGAGGTGCAGACGGAGATGGTCGCCGTCTGTCTGGAAGCGATGGCGCTGGTTCTCGAGCAACGCTCATGGCGGAGCGAAGCCGCCCATCTCGCCGGCGCTGCCGCTGCGGTATGGCAGGCCGGGGGCGCACGCCGGCCCTGGTACAGACACCTGTACGAACGCCGTATGGAAGCGATGCAGGCGGCTCTCGCTGAGGCAGAGCCAGACGCCTACCGCGCGGGCGCGGCGATGTCCATCGATCAGGCCGCTGATGCAGCCTTGAGGCTGGCTGACCAGTTCCATCGCGATTCGGCTGTCCACCTGGCGCCCGCACCAGCCTATCCCAGTGGTCTCAGCGCCCGCGAAGTCGACGTCTTGCGCCTGATCGCGGCCGGCCGCAGCACGCGCGAAATCGCCGAGACGTTGACCATTGCCGAGGGCACGGTTGAGCGGCACGTCACCAACCTCTACGGCAAGATCGGCGTCCGCAACCGCGCCGAGGCCACGAGCTTCGCGCACCGCCGCGGTCTCAGCGATTCGCACACCCCGTAGCCGCTACGGGGTTTCCCACATCCGCTCCTGATTCTGCGCACCCGCAGAAAATGTGGGGCTTCCGCGATGGCGGCCCGCGGGCCACAGGGCATGCTGCTGGCATGGGACCGGCGCGCATTCCCGCGGCTGCCGGCGCCCGCGGAAGGAGCCAGCGATGATCACGCACCCCACCGTCCTCAAGATCGACGCCGAGGCCCAGCAGTTCGCCGCGCACTATCGCCCTGCCGCGATGCCCGAGTCCTCTGAGCCTGACGCGGTGCCGCGTCAGCGTCATCATCTGCCCGCCACCGTGCTCGTTTTCCTGCGTGGCCTCGTGCAGCGCAGGGCGCGGACGCAGCATCCCGCCGCGCCGTCGAGCCGGCCGTAGCCGCCGCCTGCTTCGCGCCGATGACCACGGCCAGCGTGGCGCCGAATGCACCCGTCCGGCGCCTGCCGGCGGCCGGCTTGCGCCCGCGCGCCCACCCGCGATTGCGCATGCGCCGCACGTTCATCTGGCTAAGAAGAGGAGTGTGCGCCATGGTCAGCCCCGCGCCGCCGCACGAGATCTTGATCGCGCCGGAGGACGAGGCGCGCGCGGCCCGTTACGCGGCCTGGACTTCGTGCATCACGCTGGTCCTGGCGGTCGTCGTCGCGCTCGTCGCCTGGCACGCCTTCGCCGGCCAGCATGCTCGCGACGCCGATCAGACGAGCGCGCGTCCAGTCCCATCCGGCGCCGTTTCGGCGCAGCAGAGCGTGCCGGCCGCGAGCCAGGCAGCCGGTTCGCTGGCGGCGGCCGCGAACGCGCCGGGCGGCGCCGGGCCGGCGAACGTTCCGCAGGCCGCGGCGTCAGCCGGCGCCGCAAGCACGGCGCCGCTGCTCTTCACCGCCCTGGCGCGCATGGACCCGCAAGCGTCGAATGGCACGCTGACGGTGTTCGTCGTCGATTCCGCGCGGCAGGTAACAGAGTTGGAGCAAGGGCTGATGGCGACGAATGCCTACCGCGCCACCGGCGGCGCGCCGGCCCTGCGGGCCACCGTGGTCAGCGCGGAGGCCGATCCCGAGGGCTTCTGGCTGGCCCTCGCGCAGTCGGAGAACGAGCCGTTCACGGTCGTGGATCTGCGCCAGCCGTGACGAGGAAACGAGGAAACAGGAAATAGAAAATAGGAACGAGGAGCCAACCGCGGAGCTTCACTCGTTCCCATTTCCTCTTCTCGTGTTTCTATTTCCTCGCTCCCCGACCCTACGCCCTGCGCGTGGCGGCGATGCTGCCGCCGTCCACGGGCAGCGTCACGCCGGTGATCCAGCGCGCTTCGTCGCTGCAGAGGAAGACCGCCGCCCAGCCGATGTCCCAGGCCGTACCTTCAAGACCGACCGCGCCCAGTGGCACCGAGGCAAGGCGCGCCGCCCGCGTCTCCGGCGCCATGCCGCCGGCCACCATCGGCGTGTAGACCGGCCCCGGCGCGATGCAGTTGACGCGGATGCCCTGCGCCGCATGCTGGATCGCCAGCGTCGTGCTCAGCGCGATCACGCCGCCCTTGCTGGCGGCGTAGGGCGCGTTGCCACGGCCGCGCATGCCGGAGACGGAAGAGATATTGAGGATGGCGCCGCCGCCGTGCGCGGCCAGGCGCGGAATCGCCGCGCGGCAGCAGGCGTACATCGAGCGCAGGTTCACCGTCATCACCCGGTCCCAATCCTCGGGTGAGGTATCGAGGATGCTGCCGCGGCTCTCGATGCCGACGTTGTTGACCAGCGTGGTGAGCGGGCCGAAGCGCCGCTCCGCCTCGGCCACCAGCGCCTCGGCCTGCGCCGGGTCGGTGACGTCCGCCTCAGAGACCGCCGCGGTTTCGCCCGCGTCGCGCCCCAGCAGCACGCCCAGCGCCGTCAGCGTCTCCTCGGCCCGCGCCCGCTGCTGGTCCACGAGCAGCACGCGGGCGCCCTCGCGCGCGAAGAGCAGCGCCATCGCCTTGCCGTTGCCCGTGCCCGGCCCGCGTGAACCGGCGCCGGTGACGATCGCGACTTTGCCGGCCAGCCGCGGCTGCCCCGGCGCCGCGCCGCCCGGCCCGCCCGCGCCCGGAAGCTCGGTTGCCTCAGCCATCTGCCTGCCTCCCCGCCGCCCAGCATAGCGCAGAGGCAGTGCCCGAACGGGCGCTTTCCCGCAGCGCCTGGGTATGCGGACCGGCGCTCAGTCGTCGCGTACGCTGAGGTCCGGTTCGATGCCGGTGTCTTGCTGCTGCTGCGGCGCGCCGGTGCCGAGGACGGCGTCCACACGGCTGCGCACCTCGTCGATCGGGCGTCCGAGCTTGGTGGAAAGGATCACGGCAAGCCGATCCAGGTCGCCGTCGCACTCGACAATATCTGACCGCGACATGCCGGGGAAGGCGGCGAGCAGCTCCTCCTGGCGCAGTTGCAGGCGCGCGTTGGTTTCGGCCTGGCTCTCGCTGAAGGGAATGGGCGGGCGCTGCGCCGGCTCGGACGGCTGCGCCGGCGCCACGTCGCGGCTCTCGGCCCAGACCGTACCGGCCAGCGCCTGCTTCGGGTCCGGAGGCAGCGGCCGCGATGCTGCGCTCGCCGGCGGGCTCGCCGGAAACGGCAGTGTGGCGTCGCTCAGATCCTGCGGCCGTCCGGCGCTGGTCGGCCCCGCCGGCGGCGCGGGCTGATCGGCAGCCAGGCGCCCCGTTTGCCCCGCGGGCGCGGCCCCGGCGCCACGATGCGAGTTCTCGGGAAGCGGCGGCGGGGCGGGTGGGGGGCTCGGCGGCCGCGGCATGGCGGCGCTCGCCGTGGCCGCGCCGGCGCTGTTGCCCGCCGGCTCGGTGTTCTCCGGTGAACGCGCGCCGTTGGGCCAGCCGCTGCCCGAGCCGGCGGCGGGATAGCTGAGCGGCTCGCCCAGCGGCTCGTTCTCGTCGAACTCGTCCTCATCAATCCCCGGCGCCAGGGCGCGCTTCACGCGCAGGCCAAGCCAGAGCGCGACGGCCAGCAGCCCAACGGCCACGCCGATCACCAGCCAGCGTGGTCGGCGGCGCTTGCGTCCCAGCCGTTGCTGCACGCCGGCGGGCAGCCGCTCGACGGCGCTCTGCGGCAGCGCATCGAGCGCGTGTTGCGGCCGCCAGCCGCGCACGCGCTCGGGCAGATGCTCGAGCAGGTCACGTGCGGAGCCCGTATCCATTTCATCCTCCCCCGGCCGCCGCGGCCGGCCCGGCTGACGCGGCCTAGCGTGAGCAACCGAGCGCGGCGGCCCGGCGCCCGGCATCTCCCGCATCATACGCACGGCCCGCTCGCTCCGCGCCACACCGGGGGAGTAGGCTCAGCGGACGCCGGGCACAGAACCGGTGTCCCGCGCGGCAACGAACGAGGATCCGGAGAGCCGGTTGCCGGGATCGAGCGCGCCGGGAAGGGCCTCAGCCTTCGCGCAGCAGGCGGAAGACGGGATAGCCCGGAGCGATGCGGCGCAGCTCAGCATCGGGCGCGTCCGGCCCCACGCCCTGGAAGAAGGCGCCGACCTCCATCTTCCAGCGGCGCAGATAGGCGCGCAGTACCGGCGGCTTCTCGTCGTCGCTCAGCTCGGCCAGGTGGATCGACTCCCGGCGCCGGCCCAGACGCAGCTCGGCGGCGCCGCCGGCGCGGACGTTGCGCACCCATTGCGTCACGCCGCGCGGCGCCACCAAATAGCGTTCGCCGCCGAAGGTCAGCAGGTTGACCGGTGTGGTGCGCCATTCGCCGCTCGAGCGCCCGCGCACCGCCAGCTCGCGCGAGCCGTAAACGCTGAGCCCCAGCCGCGTGGAGAGCGCGACGATGCGGTTGAAGACGTTGGTCGTGAACCAACCCGGCCGCTGGTAGCGCTCGTCCATGCGATCGTTCTCCGAGTCCGTGGCGGCGCTGCCCTGCCGGCGCGCCGCGAGACGGCAGGCCACCGCCTGCAAATGCCGGTCGCCGGCACGCTGCCCACCATGCCCGCGACTCGTGGTTTCGCGCGGTGCAAGCGGGGTTCGGTCACGCGCCGGCGCACCAGCCCGGCCCCGGCGAAGGCGCGGAGCACAGTATAAACCGTCTGCGTGGAGACGGCGCCGCTCCGCCGTCGCACCGCCGCGGCGGTCGTGCCGGCGCCGCCGGGCGCGGAGCTGTGACATCAAGGCCGGCGTGACGAATCACCTGCGGCCGGCCGCCGGGTGTATCGCTCAGGTCCGCAGCGCGTCACATGAAGGGGAAACTTCTCAAGAAGCGTGGGCCAGCCATGTGCTATCCGCGCTGCCGGATTGGCGGCGCGGATGGATCTCGCCGCGAGGACGGGCCGCGCCGCACGGGCAAGCGTCCGCCGCCGCGCCGTGACGGCGGCGATCCGTGACAGCGGCGGCGCAGCAACAAGCCGCGGCGTACCCCTGCATCGGCGGCGGTGGGCGCGTCTTCGCTGACAGGACGCGCAGCCCGGCCGCGGCCGGCGAGCCGCCGCAGCCAGCCCGCGGCGCGGCGGAGCGGCGCCGGCAGAGCAAGGCGTGTCGTGGCGGGAACGCCTTCGTCGAGGCGCATCCGCAGATATTCGTTGTCGGTCATGGCGAGACTCGGGACGTTCTGCACGGCATACATCCGATGCGTCGCATGTATAGTATGCAGCCTACTGGGCCGGCGATCCGCCGGCCAGAGCCAATCGGCGGGCAACTGGCCCGTCCGGCAGTGTGGCAGCGCGCGGCGCTGACCGGCTGCACAGGGAGAACGGCCGGACGGCGGCCTGGTAACGCTGCTGCTTGCGGCGGCGCCGGAGGCGGGATGGCGGGCAAGGCGCGGTCTTGCCATAATGCCGGCGGGAGACATCCTCCCCTGCCCCTCCAGCGTCGCATCGGCCCGCCGCACGGCGATGGGGGAGGATTCACGCACAGCCGGCGAGCGGACGAGCCGGTCAGCCGGTCAGAAGGAGGCGGCAAGATGGGCGCTACCGATTACATGCTGCAGAGCATGAACTTCCTGCACGAGGCGTTTCGCGTGGCTACGGACGGCCTCAGCGACGAGCAACTGCACCACAGCGCGGAGGGCGAGAGCCACTCGATCGCCTGGGTGCTGTGGCACGTGGCGCGGATCGAAGACCTGTTCGTGCAGCGCGTCTTCCAGGAGAAGCCGGAGGAGTGGGCCAGCGGCGGCTGGGCGGCGAAGACGGGCCTGCCCGAAAAGGGCTTCGGCACCAACCAGCCCGCCGCCGAGGCGAAGGCGCTGCACGTGGGCGATATGGCCGCCCTGCGCCAGTACGCCCTCGCCGTGGCGAAGCGCACCGACGAGTTCTTGACGAACGCCGACGACCGCGTGCTGGACCGCGAGGTGACGCTGGGCGAGCGCAAGGAGACGATCGGCCAGGCGATCACGCTGCACTTCATCACGCACATGAACGGCCACCGCGGCGAGATCAACCAGCTGCGCGGCGAGATGGGCTACCAGCCGGTGCTGCCGGGCCGCGGCGGCTGAGGCGCAGCAGACGCCGCGCGAACCGCAAGGAGGCAGCAATGACGCAGGCAACCGGCTCGCAGCTCGTGGCCGAGCAGCTCAAGCGTGAGGGCGTCGACACGCTCTTCTTCATTATGGGCGGGCCGATCATCGACGTGGCCGGCGCCGCCGCGGCCAACGGCATCCGTATCGTCGACGTGCGCCACGAGCAGGCCGCGGCGATGGCCGCCCACGCCTACGCCCGCGCCACCGGCCGGCCGGGCGTCTGCCTCGCCGCCTCCGGCCCCGCCACGACGAACCTGCTCACGGGCATCACCAACGCCTTCACCGACGCCGCGCCGGTGATCGCGCTGGGCGGCGCCTCGCCCACCAACCAGTTCGGCATGGACGCCTTCCAGGAGTTCGACCAGGTCTCGTGCTTCCGCTCCGTCACGCGCTGGGCCGAGCGCGCCCTGCACGCCGCGCGCCTGCCGGAGCTGGTGAACACCGCCTTCCGCAACGCCACCGGCCAGAAGCCCGGCCCGGTCTACCTGGACCTGCCCGGCGACGTGCTCTACAGCAAGGTCGAGCACGAGCGCGTGCCCTTCCCCGAGCCGGTGCAGCACGTGCGCACCGCCGGCGATCCGCGGCAGATCGAGCGGGCACTGGCCGTGCTGCGCGCCGCCGAGCGGCCGATCGTGCTTTCGGGCAGCGGCGTGCTCTGGTCCGGGGCCGAGAACGAGCTGGCCGCGTTCGTGGAGCGCAGCGGCATCCCCTTCTACACGACGCCGCAGTCGCGCGGCGTGATTGCCGAAGACCACGACCTCGCCCTGCTCGGCGCCCGCAGCACGGCCTTCTCGCAGGCCGACGCGGTGCTGCTGGTGGGCACCCGCCCGAATTTCATCATCGGCTACGGCCAGGCGCCGCGCTTCGCCCCCGACGCGAAGTTCGTGATGATCAACTCCGACGCGGCCGAGGTCGGGCACAACCGCCGCGTCGACGCCGGCATCGTCGGCGACGCGAAGCTCGTGCTGCGGCAACTGCTGGACGGCCTGGATGGTTTCGCCAGCCGGCGTGACAGCGACTGGGTGCAGACGCTGCGCAAGGCCGACGCCGCCCGCCGCGACCGTTCAGAAGCGGAGATGGGCACCGATCAGACGCCGATCCACCCGCTGCGCCTCTGCCGCGAGGTGCGCGACGTGCTGCCGCGCGACGGCGTGCTGATCGAGGACGGGCACGAGATCCTCAACCTGGCGCGGCAGTCGATCCCGTCCTACGTGCCGCGGTCGCGGCTGAACGCGGGGCCGAACGGCTGCATGGGCGTCTGCCTGCCCTTCGCCGTGGGCGCGCAGGCGGCGAACCCGGGCAGGCAGGTCGTGGCGCTGTGCGGCGACGGCTCCTTCGGCATGAACGTGCAGGAGCTGGACACGGCGGTGCGCCACAACCTGCCCTTCGTCGCGGTGATCTCGCACAACGGCGGCTGGACCGGCGCGATCCAGGGGCGCAAAGTCCCCGGCCGCGACCTGCTGATGACGCGCTACGACAAGGTGGCCGAGGCGTTCGGCTGCCACGGCGAGTACGTGGAGAAACCGGAGGAGATCCGCCCCGCGATCGAGCGTAGCTTCGCCAGCGGCAAGCCGAGCGTGGTGAACGTCGTGGTCGATCCGTTCGTGAAGGCGAAGACGCAGCCCTTCGGCAGTTACTCGTCGCGGCTGGACTGAGCCGAGAGCAGCGGCGAAAGCTTCTGGCCGGCAAACTGTCGCTCGCCACTGTAACGCCGGCCCGCCGCCGCGCGACAGAACGCTATGATGCCGATCGAACTCGCTCCGGATGCGCGCGGCGCTGCGGCCGCTCTTCCAAAACTATCCGTATCTGCACGGCTGCGTGGCGGGCGTGATCGAGGGTGGCATGGGCCGCGCCTTCGCCGACGGCCGCGAGGCGCCCGCCGCCGCCCTGTTAGCGCTCGACTTCAGCCTCTTCGGCGGCGACGCGGCGGCGCCCGGCGCGCCAGAGCTGGTGCGGCTGCTGAAACCAGGGCCGGGCTCGGCGATCGTGCCGGACGAGGCGTGGCACAGGCTGCTGGCGGCGCACTACGGCGGCGAGCTGCACGACGATCCGCGCGAGGCGTTCAAGGCCGGCCGCTTCGACCGCCAGGCGCTGCGCCGCTTTCGGGAGGCGCTGCCGCCCGGTTTCGAGCTGGTGCGCGTGCAGCCCGACCAGGTCGCGGCCTTCGCGGATCTGGAAGTCGACCTGGTGCACAACTTCGCCTCGCACGCCGAGTTCAGCGAGCGCGGCACCGGCTTCGGCGTGCAGCACGAGGGCCGCTTCGTCGCCGGTTGTTCATCCTTCGCCATCGGCGGCGGCACGCTGGAGATCGAGATCGACACGCACCCGGACTTCCGCCGCCGCGGCCTGGCGCGCATCCTCGGCGCGGCGATGATCCTCTGGTGCCTCGAAAACGGCCTGGAGCCGTGCTGGGACGCGGCGAACCCCATGTCATCCGCCCTCGCCTGCCAGCTCGGCTTCGTCTCCACCGGGCAGTACACCGCCTACCGCCTGCATTAGCGCTTCCCCCTCTCCATGAATCCCCCCTCTCCATTTCATGGAGAGGGGGCCAGGGGGTGAGGCGAGGCTCCGCCACGCGAACCAGCAGCGTCCAGGCGTTCAGCACCGAGCGCAACAGGGAGATCAGCACGATTGGCGTGAGCCAGTAGAGCCCGCCGAAGTGGCCCGCCAGCAGGCTCGCGCCGGCGACCGGCACGGCGAGCGTGGCGAGGTTGAAGGGCAAGATGCGTGCGGCCCACTCCAGCCGCTGTCCGCCGCCCAGGCGGCCCAGGGTTCGGCTTTGCAGGCGCACGCTGAGCGCAACCAGAACGCCGCCGAGCAGCAGCTCGACGCCCAGCACCCGTCGGTCCTGGCCGGGAATCAACACAATCACGGCCAGCAGAGAGGATCAGCAGGCCGCCAGGCGCCTCGCGCGCCCGTGCCGCGTGGGCGGGGCACACCTCGTCAAGTGATGGTACCCGCCGGTGGGTCGTTCGCCTGACCGATGACCGGCTGTACTCACCGAGCGCGCTTGCCCCCAGCCCAGGACCCAGCCGGGTCCGGCACGGCCCCGCTTCCCCACTTCAGTGCCGTGCGGTGCCGTGCGGCCTTTCGCGGCTCTGCACAGCGGCGTAGACTACGGCCGAAACGGGGCGGGGGTGAACGCGATGCCGTCCGTGCTGATCGACCCGGAGCTTGCCGAGGCCCGCGCGGGCATTGCCGGCGCCCTCAGCCTGCTCAACTTTGACGACCTGGCGGCCAGCCGTGCCGCGCTGGCCGGCGCCTTCCCGGTGCTGCCGCCGAGCGAGCACGTGGCGGCGCAGGACCGCATGGTGCCCGGCCCGGCCGGTGCGCCCGCGGTCAAGGTCCGCATCTACCGTCCGAAGGGCATCCCGACCAGCACCCGGCTGCCCGGCCTGTACTTTATGCATGGCGGCGGCATGATCATGGGCAACCTGGATGCCGACAACGCGCGGTTGAGCCAGTACGTCGAGCAGATCGGCTGTGTGGTGGTGTCGGTAGAATACCGGCTGGCGCCTGAGAACCCACACCCGGCACCGGTCGAAGACTGCTACGCGGGCCTGGTCTGGACGGCCGCGCACGCGGGCGAGCTCGGCATTGACGCTACTCGGCTCGCCATCGGCGGCGGGAGCGCGGGCGGCGGGCTGGCGGCAGGGACCGCGCTGCTGGCCCGCGACCGCGGTGGACCGGCGCTCTGCTACCAGATGCTCATCTATCCGATGCTCGACGACCGCAACACGACCCCCTCCAGTTATGCGATCACCGACGTGGGCATCTGGGACCGTGCCACCAGCCTCAACGCCTGGCAGGCGCTGCTCGGCGACCAGGCCGGCACGGAGGGCGTCTCGCCCTACGCCGCCCCCGCCCGCGCCACGGACCTGGCCCGCCTGCCCGCCGCGTACCTCGACGTGGGCACCGCCGACCTCTTCCGCGACGAGGACATCGCCTACGCGCAGCGGCTGATGCAGGCGGGCGTGCCGGTGGAACTGCACGTCTACCCCGGCGCCTACCACGCCTTCGAATTCGCGCTCTCGGCGCGCCTCACGCAAACGGCGCACACGCTGCGCATGGCGGCGCTCAAGCAGGCGCTCACCGGCTGAGGTAGCCGCCCCGGCTCTGGTCCCCGTGCAGGAGGAAGGTCAGCCACAGGACGTCGGCTGGTGCATGTGACATCTCAGCGCGTCACCGGTCAACCGAACGGCCCACCGATGGATACCATCACCTGACGAGGTGTGGGGCGGGGTCCGGCATGATCTGCCGTGGGTTGAGCGAGAGCGCGACGAAGAGCGGTCCCAGCAACGCCGCCGCGGCGCCTGCCACCGCGCCGAACAGCACCTGCCAGGCCTTCGATTGATAGGCGGTGTCCATGCGCTCCTCGTCGCGCGACGGCTGAGAGCCCGGCTTCGCGCGGTTGTCCGCCGCCGCCGCGGCGCGCGTTGGACATTCGCCGCGTGTGGCTCTGCCGCAGCGCTATGGGCCTGGTGGGGCGCGGGCTACGGCTGGCCGGCTTCCTGCCAGTATTTCAGCCAGTCCTCGGCGATGCGCCGCTGCGCCTCTTGCAGGCTGATCGCGCCGCTGCACACCTGGTCGTGCATATAGTTCTCGAAGCGGTCCTTCTGGTGAAAGCCCGGCTCCGGCGAGGCGGCTTCCGGCCAGAGGTTGGCGATCTCGTTCGAGCCGCCCAGCTCCAGGCTCACCAGGTGGTCCACCTCGTACTCACCGGGCGAGTGATGGTCGATGCCATATTCGGCGTAGACCTGGTCCTTCTCTTCGATCGGCACGTTGCGCACTCCACGGGAGTACCCGGGCACGCAGATCTGGTCCTTGGTTGCGCTGGCGATGATGGCGCCCGGTGTACAGGCGCGATCCTGCAATTTGCCGTTGGCCGTGCAGCCCTCGGTCTTTGTACGCTGACCCAACGGGGGCGGCGCGCCGCCGCTGCCCGGCGCGCTGCCGGAGCCGCCGGCTGAACCGCCGGACGAGCCTCCAGACGAACCGCCGGGCGAGCCGCTTGAGGAGGTACCGCCGCCCGGAGTATTGGCAGACGGCGGGTTTGAACCGCCGCCGCCGCTGCGGCTGACGAGCAAGATCACGATGACGATCACGAGCAGGACGATCACGGCGATGTTGATGTACCTGTTGGTGCCGCGGTACATTATTGGCCTCGCCGTTCTTTCACGGCCCGCACCAGCGTTGCTTTCTGATCGGCCAGCATCTCCTGCGCGGCGGTAGTGCTGGCGTTGGCGGCGCGGATCACGATCAGCACGCCGCCGTTGCTCAGGCCGGTGGTAACTGTCTGGCGGTCGGCATCCGCTACACCGAGCGTGCGCATGCGTTCCACGGCGGCGGCGGGCGTCAGTTGGCCCCAGTCGCCGGGCGTGTCAGTCAGGGCCGCGGTGCGCAGCGGATCGCTGGTAAGCACGGAGATCTGGCGCGACGCGAAATCGGCCTCGGCCAGGTTATTGAGCGCGATATCGGCGTCGCTGTCGTTGGGCAACAGGCCGATCACGAGCATGGCATCGTCCTGCGCTTTCTCGCCGCGCAGCCGGGCGAACCACCGGCGTATTCCATTGAACACGGCGCCGCACCGCCTTTGGCGTATCGATACCACTTCCGTTGATCTCAGTCCATGCGCGGCGGCAACGGCGGGATCCGTGCGCGGGCCGGGCGGGCGGCGATTCACGGCCACAAGACGGCAATCAGGAGTCTAGCGGCGGCGTGCTCGCCTGCGCCGGCCGGCGAGCCGCACGGCCGGAGGGTGTGCCTCCGCACGCGGCACTGGTGGCGGCCCTGGCTCTTCGTTCGTGTCCGTGCCCTCCGGGGGCTCCGGCGCGGCGAGGCGCAGCGGCGCGCCGCTGAGCGCGGCGATGGCGGCGGCAAGCTCGCGCACCTCCGCGAAGCCGCCGCGCGCGAAGGGGCGCGGCACGATCATGCCGGCGATGGGCAGCCGTTTGCCGCTCGCTTTGATCAGCACCGCCTCCCACTGCACGAACTCTTCCGTGCGCCGGCCGGCCGTGCCCTCGCCTGCGCCCGATTCGGCGACCTCGATCGCCGCGATCTTCCAGAACGGCACCAGCTCCGTCGTGCCGATGCCCATGCCCAGAAAACCCTGCTGCCAGGCGCCCGACTGCTTCGCCTTGTCGAAGACGACGTTGGCGCCGAACAGCGCATACACCAGCGTAATGCCCGCCAGCGGCACGGCGAACAGCGCGAACAGCAGCAGAAGCGCCAGCAGCCAGTAGGGCAGCGCGTCCGCGACGACGCCCCAGACGATCAGGGCGACGCAGCCGGCGCCGAGCAGAAAGCCGGCGAGCGGCGGCGCGATCGCCCCGCGCGAGGGGCGCACGTCGATGCGCTCGGCGCGGATGATCGCGCGGCGGCGGTTGAGATCGATGCGGCGCTTCTCGCCCGGCGGCGGCAACGGCCCGGCGGCTGATTCATCGGCGTGGGCGGGCGGATCCATACTCTCAGTAGGCATCAGCGGCGCGGGAACGGGCAAGCGGGCGATCAGCGCCGATCGCCGAGCGCCGCGGCCGGCCGCCAGAGCAGATAGAGGAGGGCCGCGATCACGCCGGCCGCGGCGGCGACCGCGAGCGCCGTCTCGCGCAGCGGCAGCGTCTGCCAGAACGGCTTTGCTGCCGGCGCCGCCGCGAGCCGTGGCCGGTCCAGCGTCTCCGCCAGCGCGTTGTTGGCGATGATCTCCTCAATATGCGCGGCGTCCACGGCGCCCGCGCTGCCGACATCGCGCAGCAGCTCGGCCGGCGGAATCGGCAGCAGTTGCAGCTTGCCGCCCGCCCGCTCGGGCGGCGCGATCGTGCCCCTGGCCGAGAGCTGGTAGACCCCGGCCGCGCCACCCACCAGGCTCCAGGCGGTGTTCGGTCTCTGGCCGTCGCCGGCAAGGAAGAGTACGTAATGGCCGCCGCGCGCCAGGGCCGGGGCGTCGGCGCAGCTTTGGTCCGTCGGATCGCCCAGGTCGCGCAGCAGCACCACCGGTCCCGGCGTCACTCCTTTAATCACGGCGCGCACGCGCATGCTGGCATCGAAGCCGCCCGCCGCGTTGACCGGCTCGCGGATCACGTCGGCCAGCACGGCGACCGGGGCGCTGCGGGCCACGGCGCCGAGCGGCGGCAGTTCATCGCCGCATGCCGCGCGTGCGCCCCGCGGCAGGCGAAGCAGCGCAAGCCCGCTCAGCGCGCAGGCAAGGAGCAGCGCGGCGAAGAGGCGCGCGGCGATGCAGCGAACAGTGGCGGATCGGAACACCGAGATCGCTCCGCGGGCAGGGGCGCCGGCCGCTCGCGTGGGGCAGCGCCGCGCCCATTATCGCCGAAGCGGCGACGCGACGCAGCCTCTTTCAGCCGCCGCGCCGCGCGTACTGGCCGCGCAGGATCGCGGCGAACTCGCCGCCCGCATACCACTCGCTCAGCGCCGCGGCACGCGCGGCCAGCAGCGGCGCCCCGGCCTGCAGGCTGCGCACGATCGCGCTCAGCCGCGTGCCCGCCGGCCGCTCGCCATAGAGCGCATGGCGGCCCTGTTCCACGAACGCCGCCACGTTCAGCGCGTCGATGAAGCGCTGGCCGCCCGCGGCCTGCTTCAGCAGCGCCGAGAGCGCGACCTCCAGCCGGCCCGCGGCCAGCAGCCCGGCGCGGTCGGCGCTGAACTCGGAGAACTGGTCCCAGTCGCGCAGCGGCGCCTCCAGCCCCGTCGTCACCATCGAGCCGACGTTGAGCGTGAAGGTGCCGACCGTATCGCCGATCGCGCCGATCGAGCGGGCCAGCATCTTGTAGGTCACGTGGCCGAGCAGGATGTGCCCCAGCTCGCGGCCGAAGGCGAAGACCAGCTCCTCGTCGTCCAGCAGTTCCACGTAGTCGGCGTTGACGACGATGAAGGGCCGCTCGTGGCCGATCGTCTGCATGCCGCTGTCGTAGCGGCCGAGATACAGTTCGGGCACGCGCACGTCGAGCACGCGCGCCGCGCGGTCGAGCAGCGCCCACAGCGCCGCACCCTGGCCGGCGTGGATCTGCACGGCCTGCGCCGCCGTCTCGTGCGCCATCGCCCCTTCCACGCCGAGGTTCAAAAAGCGGCTGTAGACGAAGTCCAGCCCCTTGAGCAGACGCACTCGCGTCATGCGCTCCGCGTCGCGGCGGTCGCGGAAGCTGCGCGCGTCGATGCCGGGGAAGCGGCGCTCGCTTGCGTCCGCGGCGGGCGCCTGCGGCTCGTGCGGCGCGGCGGCAGGCTCTCCCTGCGGGTCGGGAGGCAGCGGCAGCGCGCCGGGCTGTCCATCCGCTTGAGGCGCGGGCGTGGCCGCCGGTACCTGCAGGCCGCCGGACGGCGTGTACTCGATACGGCTCGGGCTCTGCGCGTCTTCCTGCGGTGTCATGCGCGTATGCTCCGTGGCGGGATTCCCCGCGGCTAGCTTGGCGCGGCCTCAGCCGGCAGACTCCGGCGATGGGCGATCGGCCGCACCGCCCTCACCGGGCAGAACGTGCGATGCCGCGCACTCTGGCGCCGGACACCCCCGGCCGCTACAGTGAGGCCGTAAAGGAGAACGCGGCGAATGAAGTTCGGGATATTTTACGAGCATCAGCTTCCCCGTCCCTGGCACGACGGCGACGAGCTCAAACTCTTCCAGGACGCCCTCTCGCAGGTCGAGCTGGCGGACAGGCTCGGCATCGACCACGCCTGGGAGGTCGAGCACCACTTCCTTGAAGAGTACAGCCATTCGTCGGCGCCGGAGGTCTTTCTCGCCGCCGCCAGCCAGCGCACCAAACGGATCCGCCTCGGCCACGGCATCGTGCTGATGCCGCCCGGCTACAACGCGCCGGCGCGCGTGGCCGAGCGCATCGCCACGCTCGACCTGGTCAGCGCCGGCCGCGCCGAGTTCGGCACGGGCGAGTCCGCCTCGCGCGCCGAGCTTGAGGGCTACGGCGTCGACCCCGCCGAGCGGCGGGCGATGTGGCGCGAGACGGTCGAGCAGGTCGCCAACATGCTGGCGATGGACCCCTATCCCGGCTTCCAGGGCAAGTACTTCTCCATGCCGGTGCGCAACGTCGTGCCGAAGCCGGTGCAGAAGCCGCACCCGCCGATCTGGGTGGCCTGCTCCAACCGCGAGACGATCCACCTGGCGGCGCAGCTCGGCATCGGTGCCCTCACCTTCGCCTTCATCGACCCGGCCGAGGCGCGGCACTGGGTGAACGACTACTACGAGACCTTCAAGCGCGAGTGCGTGCCGATCGGCCACGCCGTCAACCCCAACATCGCCATGGTCACGAGCTTTTCCGTGCACCCCGACGAAGCAGAGGCGCGGCGACGCGGACTCGACGGCTTCCGCTTCTTCCAGTTTGCGCTGGGGCACCACTACGCCTTCGGTCAGCACACGCCGGGCCGCACCAACGTCTGGGAGAAGTACATCCGCGTGCGCGACGAGATGGGCATGGAGGCGCTGGGCGACGGCACGGGCGGCATCGGCACGCCGGCGCAGCAGCGTGAGCACCTGCGCGCCTTCCAGGATGCGGGCGTCGACCAGACGGTCTTCATCCAGCAGGGCGGCAACAACAAGCACGAGCACATCTGCGAATCGCTGGAGCTGTTCGCCGCCGAGGTGATGCCGGAGTTCAAGGAGAAGGAAGAGGAGCGCGTCGCCACGAAGATGGCGGGGCTGGCGCCGTACATCGAGGCGGCGTTCAGGCGCAAGCAGTTCATGAAGGAGCTGGCGGACGACGAGATTCCGACCTACGGCGCCTACGGCCTGAGCGTGGCCGAGGTCGACGTCGCGACCCTGCCGGAGGCGAACCGCCGCCGCGCCCTCGCCATGCGCCGCCTGCGCGAGATCGCCGCGAAGGCGTAGGGGGAGCGAGCGGCCCTCACACCCCCGTACCCCTCTCTCCCATACACAAGCGAGGGAGATCCGCCGCTGTTCAAGAGCGTATGGGAGAGAGGGGCGATCGTACCGTGCGGGCACGGAGGACGCCAGGTTAGCAAGCTGATGCAGGAGCGAATGCCGTGCACCGCGCACGGTTCCCACGCTTCGGTCAGGGGCGCGTGGCGTCCGCCCGTCGCGCCCGCGGGCGCGACGCACGGTGCGCCGGCTAACCCGGCGCCCTCTGGAACGCTCTACGCCGGATCGCCCCTCTCCCT
>Ga0209166_10000337_pt1 | contig 55565 bp, 48 predicted proteins | sample Coa_R1_3_FD_187151 | JGI IMG/M metagenome (GOLD analysis project Ga0209166, IMG submission 187151) | Surface soil microbial communities from Centralia Pennsylvania, which are recovering from an underground coalmine fire - Coalmine... | ecosystem: Environmental > Terrestrial > Soil >...
CGTGTTGAGCGCGGCGCCCACGCCGGTGGTGACGCCGCAGCCGATCAGGGCGGCGGCGTCCAGCGGCATCGCGTCATCGATCTTCACCACGGCGTTCTCGTGCAAAAGCATCTTCTCGCCGTAGGTCGAGAGGTTGGCGAACTGGGTGACGGGGCTGCCCTGCCAGGTGTACTTGGGCGCATCTCCCGGCTTGCGGCGGATGCCGGTCTGGGTGCAGAGGTGCTGCTTGCCGGCGAGGCAGAAGTCGCACTGGCCGCAGAAGACGGAGGGACAGCAGATCACGTGGTCGCCGGGCTTGACGTAGTCGACGAGTTCGCCGACCTCTTCCACGATGCCGGCGCCCTCATGGCCGAGCACGGCGGGCGCCTGCATGGGGTAGAAGCCGTCGACGAAGTGGACATCGCTGTGACAGACGCCCGTGGCCGCGGTGCGCACGACGATCTCGTGTGCCAGCGGCGTATCGTACTGGATCTCCTCGACGGTGAGGGACTGCTGGGGACCGTGGAACACCGCCGCCCGCATCGTGCGCGTCGCCATCGCTGCCTGCTCCTTGCTTGCCGCTCGCCATTCCGGCCGGCCGCTGCGGCGGCCCGAGCATAGCACGCTGCAGGCGCGCCTGGTGACGCCGAAGGATTGGCGTAGATTCGCTTTGGGGTCTCCGCGGCCATCGGCCTCGTCCGTTCCGCCAGTGCGGGCGAGCTTACCGAGAGGTTTGGCGCTCCGGGGATAAGGCTCACCGTTCGCGCACCACGGGCGCTCGATCGGGGTTGTTTACGCATCCCTCGCCGGAGCGTAGTCCCGTCGCCCATGCTCGACACCGGCGAGCACAGGCGCCATGAGCCGGCCGGCGCAGAGGCGATCAGCTCGCGACGGCCTGGATAAGACAGCAGGTCCGTATCATCTCCGTCCGTTGAGATCAGCCATGCAGCAGGGTCGCCGGCAGCGCGGCCTCTGCTGACTCTCGTGACCCTCGGCGGTGTCCGCCGCCGCCGTCGCCTGGTTCCTCGCCACTACACCTGGAACCGATACACCATCTCACCGGAGTCCGCGAGGGTCAGCTCGTTGAAATGCTTGTAGTAAAGGCGATCGAGCACCTCCTTGGCCTGCTCAAGGGTCATGCCCGATTCCTCGGCGACCTGGGGCACCGTCACCACCCCCTGATGCTGGCTGGCCAGGTGCAGCACGGTCCGTTCCAGGGCTTCGAACGAGCGCTGGGACGCGCCCGTCTGGATGTGTCTGAAGAGCCAGACTCCAAGCACAACCGGGAGGACGCCCATGATGATGAGGAGCGCCACAGCAGCGGGTACGGAGTCCTTGGACGTCCGATCAAAGATCTCGACCGTCGCGCCCAGGATCATGAACAGCCCGAACAGGACGAGGAGGACCGCAGCAGCCAGCAGGAGCCGCTCCCTCGTCTTCATACGACATTCCTCCCTGACGGATCGCGCTGTCGATCGCCCCGGCCCTGGCAGAGTGCTGAAGAGGCCGGGTGCTGGCACGCCTGAAACGCCATCGGGTGTGGAAGATCTGCCAAATTGTACACCGCCCGGAGCTGCTTTAACGCGTTGTCAGGCTCATGCACGCTGATGGCCCTCACTGCCGCCGCTGCCACGATCCGCGGCGCAGGACGTCGACGTTGTTGGGAAGCCGAGGCGTGCACTGACGATCGTCGGCTCGCTGCCGGGCCGTACGCAGATGCGCACAACGGGCATCTCTGCGGCGCAATCCCCGACGTACAACGGGAGTGATACCCGGCAGACAGACATACCGCCGGCGCACACACTCAGGCTGGGCGAGCGGGGCGGCGGTGCGCCGCGCGGCGGCGCACAAGCAGCACGGAGGGGTTGCTGCATCCGTTGCCACAAACGCATCGGATTCGAAGCGAAACCCGGCCGAACGACCCGGATTCACGCCTGCGATCGTGGCTGGCGAGCCTGGATTCGAACCAGGGTTAACGGATCCAAAGTCCGCTGAACTACCGCTGTTCTACTCGCCACCGTGTTGGCTGTCCGGGCGGGCTGCCTGCTGACGTGAGTGTAGCAGCGCGGGCGAGGCCGCGGAACTCCGCGGGGCCTTGCGCGGGCGCCCCGACGCGGCGGGTGCTAAAATATCACACAGCAACATTGACAATACAACACTCAAGTCATACACTGAAGGCAGCAAGCTGGCTGCGCGGCGGCAGGCGGCGCCCGGTTCCGCGGCCGGGGCCGGCCCGGTCGAACGCCGCGCCCAACTGCTGATCTGCCCATCTGTCGATGGACAACGAGGTGACACATGGTGAACCCCAACCGCCTGACCGAACGGGCCCGCGACGCCCTGATCGAGGCCCAATCGCTCGCCGGGGCGAGCAACCATTCTGAAGTTGCGCCCGAGCACCTCTTGGCGACGCTGCTCGATCAGGAAGGCGGCGTGGCGCCCGAGCTGCTGAAGAAGCTGCAGCTCGACCCGCGCGCCGTGCGCGCCGCGGTCGAGGGCGAGCTTGAGCGCCGGCCCAGGGTCTACGGCGGCGCCCAGCTCTCGCTTTCGCACGCGCTCGGCCGCGTGCTGACGGCCGCCGACGCCGAGGCGAAGCGGCTGAAGGACGACTACATCAGCACCGAGCACCTGCTGCTCGCCCTGGTTGAGGCGCGCGATTCTGCCGCCGGCAAGCTGCTGGCGCAGAACGGCCTCACCAAAGAGCGCGTCCTGCAGGCGCTGACCGCCGTGCGCGGCAACCAGCGCGTGACCGACCAGAACCCCGAGGGCAAGTACCAGGCGCTGGAGAAGTACGGCCGCGACCTCACCGCGCTCGCCCGCACGGGCAAGCTCGACCCGGTGATCGGCCGCGACGAGGAGATCCGCCGCGTCATTCAAGTCCTCTCCCGCCGCACCAAGAACAACCCGGTGCTGATCGGCGAGCCCGGCGTGGGTAAGACCGCGATCGTCGAAGGACTGGCGCAGCGCATCGTGCGCGGCGACGTGCCCGACAGCCTGCGCGATAAGCAGATTACCGCGCTCGACCTGGGCGCGCTCGTCGCCGGCGCCAAGTTCCGCGGCGAGTTCGAGGAGCGGCTCAAGGCCGTCTTGAAGGAAGTGACCGAGGCCGAGGGCCAGGTCGTGCTCTTCATCGACGAGCTGCACACCGTCGTCGGCGCGGGCGCGGCCGAGGGCGCCATGGACGCGAGCAACATGCTCAAGCCGATGCTGGCCCGCGGCGAGCTGCACTGCATCGGCGCCACCACGCTGGACGAGTACCGCAAGCACATCGAGAAGGATGCCGCGCTGGAGCGCCGCTTCCAGCCGGTGCTGGTGGGCGAGCCGACGGTGGAGGACACGATCAGCATCCTGCGGGGCCTCAAGGAGCGCTACGAGGTGCACCACGGCGTACGCATCAAGGACAGCGCCCTGGTCGCCGCGGCCGTGCTCTCGCACCGCTACATCGCGGACCGCTTCCTGCCGGACAAGGCGATCGATCTCGTCGACGAGGCGGCCAGCCGCCTGCGCATGGAGATCGACTCGATGCCGCAGGCGCTGGACGAGACCGAGCGGCGCATCATGCAGCTCGAGATCGAGCGCGAGGCGCTGAAGCGCGAGCACGACGCCGCTTCTAAAGAACGGCTGGTGAATCTCGAAAAGGAGCTGGCCGACCTCAAGGAGCAGAGCAGCGCCCTCAAGAGCCAGTGGCAGCGCGAGAAGGCGGTCGTGCAGTCGATCCGCGGTCTGAAAGAGCGCATCGAGCGGCTACAGGTTGAAATCGATGCCGCCAAACGCCGGGCCGACTGGGAGGCTGCGGCGCGGCTGGAGTACGGCGAGCTACCCGAGCTGGGCCGCCAGCTCGCGCACCAGGAAGCCGAGGTCGGCGCCCTGCGCATGGTCAAGGAAGAGGTTGGCGAAGAGGACATCGCCACCGTGGTCAGCCGCTGGACGGGCATCCCGCTGAGCAAGCTGATGGAAGGCGAGCTGCAGAAGCTCGTGCAGATGGAAGAGCGGCTGCACCTGCGTGTGATCGGCCAGGACGAGGCGATCACCGCCGTGGCCAACGCCGTGCGCCGCTCGCGCGCCGGGTTGCAGGACCCGAACCGGCCGCTGGGCAGCTTCATCTTCCTCGGCCCCACCGGCGTGGGCAAAACCGAGCTGGCGCGGGCGCTGGCCGAGTTCCTCTTCGACGACGAGAGCGCGATGATCCGCATCGACATGTCCGAGTACATGGAGAAGCACACGGTCTCGCGCCTGGTCGGCGCCCCGCCCGGCTACGTCGGCTATGACGAGGGCGGCCAGCTCACCGAGGCGGTGCGGCGCCGGCCCTACAGCGTGGTGCTGCTGGACGAGATCGAGAAGGCGCACCCCGACGTCTTCAACGTGCTGCTGCAGGTGCTGGACGACGGCCGCCTGACCGATGGCCAGGGCCGCACCGTGGACTTCAAGAACACCGTGGTGATCATGACCAGCAACATCGGCAGCCCCTACATCGCCGAGGCGGGTGGCAACGTGACCGCGGCCGTGCGCGAGCGCGTGCTGGAGGCGCTGCGGGCGGCGTTCCGGCCGGAGTTTTTGAACCGCGTGGATGAGATCATCGTCTTTCACGCCCTCAGCCGCGAGCACCTGGCGAAGATCATCGCGATCCAGCTCGCCGGCGTGGCCAGGCGCCTGGCGGAGCGGCACATCGGCATCAGCTTCACGCCGGCGGCGGAGCAACTGCTGATCAGTGAGGGCTTCGACCCGACGTACGGCGCCCGCCCGCTGAAGCGCACGGTGCAGCGGCTGGTGCTCGACCCGCTGGCGTTGCGCGTCTTGCAGGGCGACTTCCGCGACGGCGATCGGATCACGGTCGATGCCGCAGGCGGGGCGCTCAGCTTCCAGGCGGAGCATCCAGCGAAGGCCGAAGGCGAGCCGGGCGTGGTCCAAGGCGAAGCGGTGCGCTCGTCGTAAGGGAATGAGCCGGTAATTCAAGCGGCGGTGCGGAGACGCGCCGCCCCTTTTGTGCGCCGTCGGGGACAAGCCCTCACTCCGCCGTTGCTCGCTCCCAGTTCTGGGAGAGCGGGGACGGCGGTGCTGGCACCGGCAAACCGGCCGCGGTGTGGCGCGGCGCCGCCGGGACAGGCGCACGCCATGCGCCCCTGCAGGAGCTTGCTAACCCGATCCCGCCTCGGACCTTCCTCCCCAGGATCGCCCCTCTCCCTCGCCCAGGATTGGGAGAGGGAGAGGGGCCACACAGATGAGGTGAGGGTGAGGGCCACTCCCGCGCCCGCCGCTCATCCGCAAGCGGCTTGTTCACGCTGGGCGGCGCGCGTATGGTAAGTGCCACCTGAAAGATTGCTGAAAAACTGACGGGCGGGCGCCCTGCGGCCCCGCGCGCCGTTGGCCACGAAAGGAGAGTTGCGGCTAACACAAATCTATGCTTTTCTATCTGCCAATCGGTGCGGGATCTGCCCGTGGACGTCAAACAGGAGGGAAGTGCTTCATGCTCCGCGAGAAACGATCGCCGGTATTGCTCACCGGCGTCATGGTAGCGGTGGCCGCGCTCGGCCTCGCCTGCGGCAGCAGCAATAACAACAAGACCAGCAAGGCGACCAACGCGGCGCCGTCCGCCAGCGCGGCAGCGGCGGCAGCGGCGCCCTCTGCCAGCGCGGCGGCCGCGGCGCCCACCGGTGGCTCGCCTGCCGCCGCCGCGGCCAGTGCGGCCGCGAAGCCCTCGGCTGCCGCCAACGCCGCGAGTCCGGCAGCGCCGGCCGCCAGCGCGAAGCCGGCCGACGCGGCGCCGGACGATCAGCAGAAGATCACGATCAACCTGGGCGCGGTGCCGGAGACGCTGGACTGGCAGGTCTCCGAGTTCGAGCAGGACATCGCCGTCGAGCACCTGCTGGCGCGCGGCCTCTTCTACTTCGACAAGGACTCGAACGTTGTACCGGCGCTGGCGGCGCAGATGCCAAGCAAAGACAACGGCGGCATCTCGGCCGACGGCATGACCTACACGATCAAGCTGAAGCCCGGCCAGAAGTTCAGCGACGGCAATCCGCTGACGGCCAAGGACATGGCCTACACGGTGCAGCGCGCTTTTGACCCGAAGCTGGCCGGCAACTACGCCAGCTTCTTCTACGACATCGTCGGCGCCGAGGCCTACAACGAAGCGCTGGGCACCAAGGACAAGCCCAAGACGCCGTCCGATGCCGAGCTGCAGCAGATGCGTGATGCGATCGGCGTGAAGGCCGTCGACGACACGACGCTGGAGCTGAAGCTGACCAAGCCCAGCGGCTCGTTCCTCACGCGCATGGCGCTGTGGACGATGTACCCGGTCGAGAAGTCGGTGATCGACAAGTTCGGCGACAAGTGGACGGATCCGGCGAACATCGTCGGCAACGGCCCCTACGTGCTGAAAGAGAACGCCGAGAAAGACCACATCACCCTCGCCGCCAACCCGAACTACACGATGGACCCGAAGCCGATCATCAAGACGGTCACCCTGCGCGAGATCGAGGACCCGGTGCAGGCGCTGAACGCCTGGAAGAACGGCGAGATCGATGTGGCGTCCGTGCCCTCGCAGCAGGCGCAGCAGATCCTGAACGATGCCTCGCTCAAGGATCAGATCCACCGTGAGCCGCGGGCCGAGACGCGCGGCTGGGAGTTCAACAACACGCAGAAGCCGTTCGACAACGCCAAGGTGCGCATGGCCTTCGCCAAGGCCGTCAACCGCGACGACCTGATCAAGGCCGTCTACGGCGGCATCGGCACGCCGGCCGCCACCTGGCTGCCGCCGGGGCTGCCCGGCTACGACAAGGCGAATGAAGAGATCCAGAAGTTCGACCCCGCCGCGGCGAAGCAGTTGCTGGCCGACGCGGGCTATCCCAACGGCCAGGGTTTCCCGGACGTGAAGCTGCTGCTGACGGATACGCCGATCAACAAGACGCTGTTCGATTTCCTGCAGAAGCAGATCAAGGACAACCTGAACATCACGATTCAGGCCGACCTGGTCGACAGCAAGACGCGCTCCTCGCGCTACAGCAACAAGCAGTTCAGCCTGTTCTACGGTGGCTGGGTGCAGGATTACCCCAACGCCGACGACTGGCTGCCCGGCCTGTGGACGACCGGGGATTCGCTGAACAAGCCCGGCTACTCGAACCCGCAGTTCGACGCCGCGGTGAAGACGGCGCTGGCCGAGATCGACCCGAAGAAGCAGGCGCCGCTGTGGAGCGCGGCGGAGAAGATCATGCTCACGGATGCGGCCGGCGGCTGGCTGTACCACGGCGAACTGGTGCAGCTGTTCAAGCCGAAAGTGAAGGGCATGGTCGGCACCGGCATCGACTCGAGCTGGTTCGGCAGCGAGCTGTTCGAATCGACCTACATCGCCAAATAACGGGCGCCAGACGGTGGAGTAAGGCCTGCCGGAAGCGGAGTACGCTTCCGGCAGGCTCTTCCGCCTATGCTTGAGCCGGCGGCGTCCACCAGCAGGTTGCCGCACGTTTATGTTGTAGTGGGATAGCGGGCAGCGCGGGAGGCGAGGAAGTGACCGGGTATTTGTTGCGTCGCTTGCTCTGGCTGGTGCCGGTGCTCTTCTTCGTCGCCACGATCACCTTCTTGCTCATGCACAACGTGCCCGGCGGACCCTGGTCGCAGGACCGGCCGCTGCCGCCGTCGGTGCAGGCCAACCTGAACAAGAAGTACAACCTCGACAAGCCGCTGTTCGAGCAGTACGGCCTCTACCTGAAGAACATCGTTCGCGGCGATTTCGGCGTCTCCTTCGCGCAGCGCGGCCGGCCGGTGTCGGACATCATCAAGAAGGGGCTGACGAAGACGGCGGAGCTTGGTGTGCTCGCCTTCGTGGTCGCCACCGTGATCGGACTCGCGCTCGGCACGGTCGCCGCCTTTAATCAGAATGGCCCACTTGACTATATCGCCGTATTCTTCGCCACCATCGGCGCAAGCTTTCCAAATTTCATCATCGCGATGTTCTTGATTATCATCTTCGTGGTCAAACTGCACTGGTTCAACGTGATCGGCTTCGGCAGTTGGAAGAACTCCGTTCTGCCGGTGCTGTCGCTGGCCTTCTTGCCGGCGTCCTACATTTCGCGCATTACCCGCTCGTCGGTGCTGGAAGTGATCCGCCAGGACTACGTGCGCACGGCGCGGGCGAAGGGTCTGAGCGAGCCCATCGTGGATCTGCGCCACATCGTGCGCAACTCGCTGATTCCGGTGCTCACCGTGCTCGGTCCGATCTTCGCCGCGCTGGTCTCCGGTTCGTTCATCATCGAGTTCGTCTTCTCGATCCCCGGCATCGGCCGGGAGTTTGTGCAGAGCGTGTTCAACCGCGACTACGGCGTGATCATGGGCACGACGCTCTTCTACGCGCTGGTGATCGTGCTGGCGAATCTCGTCGTCGACGTTCTGTACGCGGCCGTGGATCCGCGCATTCGCTACAGCTAGGCGGGGGCGGCAGGATGGCAACAGCATCATCGCAAGCCGCGATCTCGGCGTTCGGCGCCGGCGAGGTCTACGGCAAGCAGCGCAACCTCTGGCTCGACGCCGTGCGCCGCCTGTCGCGCAACCGCCTCGCGCTCGTCGGGCTGGCCGTGGTCGGGCTGTTCATTGTGCTCGCGCTGCTGGCCCACACGCCCTTCGGCATCAGCCTCGATCGCTACGAGCCGTACTCGTACCAGAACTACAGCGAGATCAACAAGGGGCCGAGCCTGCGGCACTTCTTCGGCACCGATCCGCTCGGCCACGACAACTGGAGCCGCGTGCTCGTCGGCCTGCAGGTGTCGCTGCTCGTGGGCTTCGTGGTGGCGGCGATCGACCTGTTCATCGGCCTGAGCGTGGGCACGCTGGCGGCGCTCGGCGGCCGCTGGTCGGATAACATCGTCATGCGGGCCACCGACGTCGCCTACGCCTTTCCCGACCTGCTGCTGATCATCCTCATCCAGGCGACGTTCGGCGGCGGCCGCTGGCAGGTGATCGTGGCGATCTCGCTCGTCGCCTGGACCGGCATCGCCCGGCTGGTGCGCGCCCAGATGCTGAGCCTGCGCGAGAGCGATTTCGTCACCGCGGCGCGCACGCTGGGCGCCTCACAGTTACGCGTCGTCGTCGTGCACATCCTGCCGAATACCCTGGGGCCGGTGATCGTGGCGCTGACCTTTGCGATTCCCGCCGCGATCTTCGCCGAGGCGGCGCTGACCTTCATCGGCATCGGCCTGCCGCCGCCGACGGCCAGCCTCGGCCGGCTGGTGAACGACGGCTACACGCTGGTCAGCGTCAACCCCTGGATCGTGGTCTTCCCGGCGCTGGCCATCGGCCTGCTGATGCTCTCCTTCACCTTCATCGGCGACGGCCTGCGCGACGCGCTCGACCCGCGTACGCGCGGCGCCTGACGGCCCCAATGTCCACTGAAGCCGAACCGGCGGACGCCGCGCGGCTGCGTGGCCTGCTGGCACGCCGCCCCTTCGGCCTCTTCCTCGACATCGACGGCACGATCAGCCCACTGGCCGCCACGCCGCTCGAAGCGGTGGTACCCGCCGACATTCGCACGTTGTTGCGCGAGTTGAGCCGGCGCGTGCAGGTCGTGATCGTCTCCGGCCGCACGCTGGTCGATGCGCGGCGCATGCTGGGCGTGGACAGCCTCAGCTACGTCGGCTCGCACGGACTGGCGAGCTGGATCGACGGCCGCGAGGAACTGGATGCCTCGGTGCGGCCGTACGTGCGCTTCGCCCAGCGGGCGATGGTCGAGCTGGCGCCGCTGCGCCGCATCGACGGTATCCTCTTCGAAGAGAAGGGCACCGGCCTCGCGATCCACTACCGCCTCACGCGCGACGCCGCCGAGGCGCGCGCCGACATCCTGCGCGGTATCGCCGCCTCCGGCTCGGCGGCGCACTTCGACCTGCTCGAAGGGGTCAAGGTGATCGAGCTGCGGCCGCGGCTGGGCCTGAACAAGGGCACGTCGGTGCGCTCGCTGGTCAACCGCTTCCGCCTGGAAGGGCTGATCTACGCCGGCGACGACGTGACCGATGTCGAGGCGTTCGAGGCGGTGCGCGACCTGCGCCGCGGCGGCCGCGTGGATGGCATCGCCGTCTGCGTGCTGCACCCGGATTCCTCGCCGTTGGTGGAACGGGCCTCGGACTACACGGTCGAAGGGGTTGACGGCATGCGCCAGCTCCTCGCCTACACGTTGCGCGAGCTCGCCCGCGACGCGTCCGGCCCTCGCTGAAAGTCACCGACGGTTGCGCTGCGGCCGTTCGGCCCTCACCCCCGGCCCCTCTCCCAATCCTGGGCGAGGGGAGCATCTACGCCCGCCTTCAGCCTCGTTCATCCGTTTAGCGATCGCCCCTTCCCCGGCTATTGGGGGCAGAGAGATGAACCGGCGGACGGGGGCCGCGCGCCCGACGTCAGAAGGTCGCCCGCTCGCGTGAGCAGAAGCGGTAGAGCCGCGCCGGCCGGTGGGCGCCGCTGCGCAGAAACTGTGCCGTCTCTTCCACGAAACCAAGTGAGAGCACGCGCTTGCGGAAGTTGCGCTTGTCCAGCCGCCGGCCGAGGATCGCCTCGTAGACGCGCTGCAACTGCGTGAGCGTGAAGCGCTCCGGCACCAGCGCCCAGGCGACGTTGCTGTAGCCGAGCTTCGCCTGCAGCCGTTGCAGCGCGTAGGCGACGATCGCGTTGTTAGCGAAGGCCAGCTCGGGCAGCTCGGCGATCACGAACCAGGCCGGCCGCCAGGCGGTGCGCTCCTCCAGGGTCACCTGGCCCTCGTCTACCAGCGCGAAGTAGGCGACGGTGGCGCGCGGGCCGCCGTTCTGATCCGCCGCGTCGAAGGTGAAGAGCTGCTCCAGGTAGACATCGGCGACGCCGGTCTCGCGCACCAGCCGGCGCGCCGCCGCGGCCTGCAGCGTCTCGCCGGGGAGCAGCAGGCCGCCGGGCAGGGCCCAGCGGCCGACGAAGGGCTCGGCGGCGCGGTTGATCAGCAGCACGCCCAGCCCCTCGCGTCGCACCGTGAAGATCACGACGACGACGGCCACGCCCGCGGCGTCGGCAGTGAGAGGATCGGACATCGCGAGCCTCAATCGATCAATTGCGCCCACTGTGCGCCGTCTCCGCTATAGTAATGGCTACTTCGCCGGCAAGCCGCGAATCGGCCAGCGGATCGCGCGACATTCTCTCCCTTGCGCCCCGCGTGGCGATGAAAACCGACGGGCAGGCGAGTGCGTCACTTGCGGGAGGAAGCGAGCACGGACGAGGAAGCCGCCATCGCCGTATCTCTGCCCACGGCCGACGAGGCCCGGGCGCTCCACCAGAGGCTGCTCGACGGCTCGCGCACGGTATCCGCCGACATCGCTGATGCGTATTTCGATCACCTGGTTCGCAGGTTGCGGGCAAGCTATCCAAACGTGGACGAGCATCTCTGGTCCACCGCGGCCGGCGATACACTGATCTCCTACCTCAAACGTCCGACCGCCTACGATCCGATCCGACTGGACCTCGAGCCGTATCTGTACATGTCGGCAAAGCGCGATCTGCTCAACGAGCTAGCGAAGCAGCGGCGTCACCAGCTACGCGCCGTCGAACTTTCGGAGGAAACACCGGAACACCGCGTGAACGAGTTCGGCGATCCTGCACGTTTTCTTGAACGCCAGGAGACCCTGGCCGAGGCACTCGCCGGGGCGCGGCCTCCATTGCCGCCGTCGCTTGAGGATGGACTGACACCCGTGGAAGCCCGAGTTATGGAGATGATCCGCGACAAGGTTCGCCGGACCGCAGAGTACGCCGAGGTCATGGGCATCACCCACCTGCCGCGGCGTGAACAGGCCGAGTTGGTCAACAATATGAAGGACAAGTTGAAGCACCGGATCCGCCGGGCCGGAGTCGGAGATGGCTGAAGTGCTGGACATCCTGGCCCGCCGCACAGCATCAGACCCGGCCTTCCTCGGACAGGTGCTCGACGAGTATGCGCGCAGCGAAGCGCTTGACGACGACGGCCTCGCCGCCGCGCTCCACTGCCGGCGAGCCGATCTGAATCTCCTGCGTCTCTGCCTGCGCCCGCGGCTTGAGCCGGCGCACTTCCGCGGCGATATTGAGGAGATCGCCGCCCGCTTCGGCGCCGACGGCGCCGTGCTTGCCGAGGCGGTGCGGCGCAGCGATGCCTTGGCGGCCCTGCGCGGCGCCCCCGCCGCGCAGGGTACGTTGCTGGCAGCCCGCGATCGAACGCGCGGCGAGGCGGACGACAGCGAACAGGGGGAACAGCCTTGAGCGTCCCCCTCTGGGTGATCGAGGCGGCCGAGCATTTCTGGAAGCTGGCAGGCGCCGAGGAGCCGTTTCCCCGCGAGCTGCGATGCGCGGTCGGCTTCGCGGTGCCGGTTTCGGTGTGGTACCTGCCCAGGTTGCGGACGGCAGAGATCGACGACTGGGCGCGGCGCTACGGTCTTCCTTGTCGACTCAGCCTGCGCGACCGGCCATTGCGTGCGTGTACGGTTGCGCACGACGATCGCGCCGTCGTCCTGATCGACTCGACCGACGATCCAGACGAGCAACGCTTCTCGCTCGCCCACGAGCTGGGGCACTTCCTTCGAGACTATGATGAGCCGCGGGAACGAGCACGGCAGGTTCTGGGGCGGCAAGCGGTCGAAGTGCTCGATGGACGACGCTTGGCTACGTTTGACGAGCGGGTGGGCGGCGTCTTGCGTGGCGTCGAGCTGGAAGCATACGTCCACCTGATGGAGCGCACGCCCGACGGCCACGCTGCCAGTGCGGCGATTTCAACCGCGGAGCATCAGGCCGATCTGCTCGCCTACGAGCTGCTGGCGCCGCACACCGCCGTGCAGAAGCTGCTCTCGCAATTTCCCGCCGGCGAATGGCGGTTTCATGGCGCCCGCCTGCTGCAGGAGGCCTTCGGGTTTCCTCCCGCGCCAGCGGCGCGCTATGCGGCGCTGCTCGCACCCGCGCCTCCTGCGCCCGGCGGACTGGTGACGCGCCTGCGCGGGGGCGTTTGAGCCGTCGTACTTCTGCGGCCGGCTCCGGAATGTTCTGTGAGGCGGCAACTGCCGATGCATAGGACAGGAATAGCCGCGATCCGGGAGGCGATCGGTGATGGCTGAAGCGGGCGAAGAGATGCTGCGGAGCACTGCCCCCATCGCACCGGATGCTGGAGGTGTCGACGAGGTTGATCCCGCATCGTTCAGGGAAGGCTTCGGCGAAGACCTGCACCACGTGCTGGATCTGCACAACTGGACAGCAGGCACCGATCTCGCCAGTCTGCACGACCGTGCCGAAGCCGAGGTCCGAGCCGCCATCGCGCAGGAGAGCGCGGCCGCACGCCAGATACGCCGCGATATCTTTCCGCGCATCGGCGATCCGGAGCACGGCGCACCTGAGGGCGCAGGCGTGTACTGTGCCGAACGGGCCCAGCTTGAGCGTATCCACACCGGATTGCTATTCAGCGGCGGCGTCGAGGCGTGCGATGGCACCTACCGGGCGTTCGACACGATTCCGCTGACGCTCTACCAGATTGGCGTCAGCCTCGCCTCCTACAGGGGCGACCAGGGAAGCTGGGGGCACCGCCTCTTCCGGCGCGATCTGCGTCTCACTGGCGGCACCCTGTCGGGCGATATCATCGAGCTGCTCTCCCGCCGGCACCAACGTGGCGGGCTCAATCAGCAAGCGACCTCGGACAAGCTCAGCGAGTTGGCGCAGCGGGGCATTATGGCCTACGCGGAGCGGGCGCTCTTGCTTGAGCGGTCGATCGCGGCCTGGCGCATGGGGCACGGCAACCCGGCTCCGTATGAGATCCTCACCGGCTCGGGCAACATGGACCTGATGGTGGCCGGTACGACCGTCATCCGTCGCCTGGTCGAAGAACATCAGCGCTTCGTCTTCGTGGCAAGCGAGCCGCGCGAGCGGATGCTGCTCACCATCGGGCAGGCGTTGCGCCCGCTGGAATATGCAATTGTCGACACGATCCGCGAACGCGTCCGCTCGGTTACCGAAGAGGGGCACTACCGCAGCCACGGGGCTATGGCCGGGGAGTGGGACGGCAAGCACCTTACCCCGAGCCAGTGGATCGGCCGTTTTCTCGATGAAGTGACGCCGAAGATCGTCGTGGGCGTCTACCGGGCGGGGCGGTTCGCGCCGCCCCAGGTGTTCTACGCGCACGTCGATCACGCCCACATGGCCGCGCACATCGCCATCGCCGACAGCATGTTGCAAGAGCACCGGGGATTCCCGCTGCTGATCGATCTCGCCGACAGCGTCTGCCGGCGCGTCTTCACCGCCGACACGCTGGCGGCCCCTGTCTCGGCAGCGCAGGCCGGTGCGGACGGCCCCTACATGGCGGCCAGCGAGCGCGTCGGGCGTTACCGCGCGAGGTAGTCCTGCTTCTCAACGGCATGGCAGAGGGGTGATGTGATGACGGGTCCAACTCGCGGCGCCAACGATCGCGTCCACAACGGCGCGGAGCCTTCCGCGGTCGCCACACCTGGCCCTGACTTCGCCGATCGGCTGACCAGCGAGATTCGCGATGCGGGCGGTGATGGGCAGGTGGATCCCGCCTGGGAGGGCGCGGTTGGCTCTACCATGTTCGACCTACCGACCAGCGAAGACGGGACCGTGACGATTCTGGTCCCGCAAGACAAGATCGACCAGGCGCCTTCGCAGGCGCTGGTGCGGATCATGAGCCGCGACGAGAAGCGCTATCTCGGCGTCGTTTCCGCGGGCCCGTTTGCGGAGCCGGACATCCTGCGTGGCGATTCGGGCGTCATCGTCACGCCGAGTGTGCGCGGTGCGCCGTACAACCCGCCCTATCACGGACGCGTACAGGTCACGCTTCTGGGGGAAGAGCTGACGGACGAGATCGGTCAATCCGTGCTCTCGCCGCCGCGCCTGCGCCCGTTGCCGAACAGCCCGGCATTCGTGCTCGACGATGACGAAGCGGCGCGCATCCTAAAGTCCGAGGGCGACATCGAGCTGGGGCTTGCCAGCGGCTACAACGATCTTCGAGTCACGGTCCCTTCAAAGAACAAGCAGGTGCTGCCGCGCCATACCGCGATTCTCGGGACAACGGGCGGCGGCAAGTCCACCACGGTGGCTCGCCTCGTGCAGCGGGCGCAGGCCGCCGGCATGGCGGTGGTTATCCTGGATGTGGAAGGCGAGTACACCTTTCTGTACGAACCGACCGACGACCGGCGCATGCTGGCGGGCCTCGCGTCCCGCGGCCTTGAGCCGGCGGGCGTGCCCGCGGAGATGATGGCGCTCTACCACCTGGTGGATCGCAAGACCGCCAACCCACGCCACCCGCACCGGCACGAGTTCTCGCTGGAGTTCGCTCGGCTCTCGCCGTACACCGTAGCCGAAATCCTTGAGCTGACCGAGGCGCAGCAGGAGCGCTTCCTCCGCGCGTACGAGATCGCGAAGCTCATCATGCGCGATCTTGGGATCTATCCGCGGCGCGGCAACGCAGACGAAGAGCAGCAGGCGATCGGGCTTGATGAGTTTGAGCGGGGCTATCCGCGCATGACGCTCTCCCTTCTCATCGACGTGACCGAAGCCTGTCTGGCGTCGGTTGAGAAGCGGTCGGGTTTTGAGCCGTTCAACTCGTTTCTCGGCAGCGATCAGGGCATGAACGTGCTCGCTGGCCGCGTTCACGCAAAGGAGCTGCCCGCAAGTCCGATTTCATGGCGGGTGTTGCTATCGCGCTTGTGGCGTCTTCAGCACTTGAAAGTATTCGATGCACCGCGTCGCGAAGAGCGAGAGGGTGCGCCAATCAGCTATCCCGATCTGCTTCGACCGGGCCAGGTGTCGGTGATCGATCTCTCCGACTCCGGCATGTCCGTACTGACCAACATCGTCATCGCCGACCTAATGCGCGGCATCCAGCAGGCACAGGAGCGCGCCTACCAGGCGGCGGAACGACAACGTGAACGCGGCGGAGTCGCCGAGCCGGCGCGCGTGCTGCTCATCGTAGAGGAGGCGCACGAGTTCCTGAGCGCCGAGCGCATCGACAAGATGCCGAACCTCTTCCAGCAGATCGCGTCCATCGCGAAGCGCGGGCGCAAGCGCTGGCTCGGGCTCGTCTTCGTCACGCAGCTGCCGCAGCACCTGCCCCGGCAGGTGTTTGGGCTCGTGAACTCCTACGTTCTGCACAAGATTACCGACCCACAGGTCGTCAGCACGTTGCAGCGCACGGTCAGCGGCATCGACGCCAGCCTCTGGCAACGGCTGCCCGGCCTGGCCCCGGGGCAGGCGATCGTCTCTTTCCCGCACCTGACGAAGCCGCTTTTGGTATCGATTCACCCGACACCGGCACGTCTACGGCTGATCGATTGAAGGGCCTGCGCCTGGCTAAGGCACGTCGGTCGCGGTCAGCCCGGACGGCACAGCGAAGGTTCGCGACGCCGGCTGCCGCTCGAACGCGAGCACACGCTCGATCCGCATACCTTCGCCGTTGCGCCCGCGTTTGATCGGAAGCTGGCGATTTTGTTCGCGAATGGTGCGGAGATAGGTGTCTCGGTGGACAAGCCGATCCCCTTCATGCCCGAGCGACCCGGCTATCTCCGCCAAACAGGCCGCCGTGGGCACGGCGACGCCGGCGAGCAGCGAATCGCCGACCACGAGCACCGCTGCTCCGCCGGGTCGTAGCACGCGCAGGATCTCGCCCATTGTTGCCCGCATGTCCTGGAAGTAACGCCGGGCGCGGCCGCCGCGTATCTCGCTGATCGCATCGAGTTCGGCGGCGACACGATCAATGAGTGCCAGCCCTGTCCCACGCTCACGCAGCGCCGCCCGCTCAGCGCGATGGACGTTCTCGGTACCGATATACCGCTCGCGCAGCGACTCATAGATGCGTCCCGGGACGCCGAGCAGCTCTCCGATCCACCAGACGGAGAACTTATGTGCGCGCGGATATTCGATGGCCGTCACGTACGGCGGGCTCGTGAGGACAAGGTCCACGAAACGGCCTCGCACCGGCAGAGCCCGCGCATCCGCGCCCAGCACGACGCTCCTCATTTCGGACCGGGCCGCCTCTTGGAACTCCGCCAGCCCGCGTAGCGCCCGGGCAAACCGCGCCTCGAAACGAGCGCGGACGTCGGGTGGCTTTTGGCGCACGATATGGTGGGCGCGCGAGTGCGCGATGTCGAGCGCGTTGGCAACCGTGGACGGCCCCTTCGCGATAATCACCGAAGAGTAAACAGTGAGCAGGAAGTCGCGTGCGGCTCGGTCACGAATTGCGCCGATGGTATCGCGCAGGTGCGCCAGGTCGTGCTGCACTACGGGATCAAACCAGTAGTCGCGGTTCGGGATGTCGGGAAGCGAGACGCCGCACGCAGCCGCAGTGTCGCTGCCGGGCGGGCAGCGCTGCCAGGCGCGCACGACGGCTTCCCAAGCGATGAGGATGCGGGCCTGGGGCAGAGGCGTTGCTTTCGCGCGGCTAATGAGCAGGGCCAGCGGATCGATCTCCGAGCCGATGGCATTGCGGCCAAGCAACCGCGCTTCGACCAGCGCGGTGCCGCTGCCGGCGAGCGGATCGAGCAGCCAGCCGCCCGGCTCCGTGAACTGCTCGATCGCCCAGCGCGCGAGGGCCGGCGGAAACTTCGCGGCGTATGGATGCAGCGCGTGCGTACCGAACGGGCGTGTGTGCATGTCGAACGTCAGATCGAGCGGCGCCTCGCTATCGCCCGGCGCGGACACGGCGGCTTCGCTTGCCGAGCGTCGGTCGCCTCCCGCGCCTGGCGGAGTCTGGCTGGACACGCTTGCACTCCCTCGATTCGGGACTCTCTGGCATGGAGCGCGGCAGCCGGGTCACCCCGCCGCTTTCTGGTCCTCTTCCCCCGCGTCCGCGCGGGCTGCACGGGCCTCGCGCACGTTGCGCGAGACGGCGCGGAGCACCGTTTTCACCTGCCACGGTGTCAGGCCGGGGTGCTTGCCCAAAATGCGCGCTGCCAGCCCCGCGATCTGCGGCGCCGCGAAGCTGTTGCCCATCACCGTCATACGGCCGCCGCTCAGCCAGGCAACGTCCACGTTGATGCCCGGGGCGCCGAAGTCCACCGGCGGCGTCGGGTTGTAGAGGAGGTTCTCCGGGTTCGGGTCCTCCGTGGCCGCTACGGAGATCACGGAGGCGTACATCGAGGGGAAGCTGGGCACGGGCATGTTGTTCGCCGCCGCCACCAGCAGCACGTTGCGGAAGGCGGCCATGTCCGCCAGCTCGTGCAGCGCCTCGCGGAAGTCTTTGACCGTGGTGCCCAGGCTGAGGTTGCAGACCTGCACGCCCTGCTCGATCGCCCAGCGCAGCCCCGCGGCGAAGACCACGCCCGCGCCGGAGAGCCGCGCGCCCAGCACACGCACGCTTACCAGCTCCACCTCCGGCGCAAGCCGGCGGATGATCGCCGCGCAGGCGGTGCCGTGACCGAAGGCGTCGTCGTGCGGCTCGAACGAATAGCTGATGTTGCCGGCCTCGTCGCGGTCGGGCTGGCAGAAGGTTGTCACCGCGCCGCCGATGTCGGGATGCGTGTTCTCGATGCCGCTGTCGATCACGGCGACGCGCACGCCCTTGCCGGTGCTGCCGCCCCAGGCCTGCTCCGGCGTAAACCCGTCGAGCAACGGGTCGCAGGAGACGGGGGGCAGGTGCTCCGGGTCGAACTGCGAAGACCAGGCCGGCCGGAAGCCGCTCATCGCACGCCTCCGGCCCCGAAGGCGGGGCCGAGGCCGGCCATCACGTCGGCCAGGCCGGCTTCGGCAGAGCCGGTGCCGCGCGAGAATTCCAGCACCGCGTTCAGGATCGCGGAGCAGAGCCGCGCCTGCCGCTCGCCCGCGCCGGCGATCGCGGCGATCTGCCGCGCCAGCTCCAGCGTGCGATAGTGGCCCGGCGAGCCTTCCCCCTGAGCGACGGCGGCGCGGATCTCCGCCGCCAGCTCGGCGTCGTCCTCGCCGTGCAGCAGGCCGGCCAATAGCCGTTCCAGCGACTGCGTTTGCAGCGAGAGGTCGATCGCCAGCGCCGCCTGCTCGCCGAAGGAGGAGAGCACGGCGGTGTCGGCAGGCGTGAAGGGCGTGGCGCCGCCGCCCTTGTCCAGCAGCTCCATCACGCCGATCACGTCGCCGCCGAGCATGAGCGGCACGCAGAGCAGGTTCCTGGGCACGTAGCCGCTGCCCTCGGCGATCTGGCGGGCGAAGCGCGCGTCCTTGGAGGTGTCGGCGATCGCCAGCGCCTGGCCGGTGGAGGCGGTGAAGCCGGCCACGCCCTCACCCAGCGGCACGCGGAACTGCTTGATCTCCTGCGAGCCCGGCCCGACCGCGACCTTGAACTCCAGCTCGCCGGCGGTGCGGTCCACCAGCATCAGCGAGCCGGCGGTGGCGTCGATCACGCGCGCGGCCGTGGCGACCACCGCCTCGAGCAGGCGCAGATGGTCCTCCTGGCGCAGCTCGATCGAGGCCGAGGCGGCGTTTACCGCCTGCCGCAGCCGCGCGGAGACCAGCAGCGGCGTCTCGTTCTGCGGTGCCGGACCCGGTTGGGCGCCAGCGGCGTCTGCCATCGTTCCTCGCTTCCGCGCCGTGCCGGCCGGCCGTGCGGCGTCGTGGGTATCGCCCCCGATTCTACCGCAGTCGGGCGTGCTGCCGCTGCCAGGCGGGGCCGCACAACGCCGCCGTGTCCGCTACGATAGGCAGGACGAGGGATGGCGATGAGCGTGCTGGGACGGCTGTTCGGCAACAGAAGGCGGCGGCGTGAGCAGGCGGCTGCCGGCGCGGGCACGCCTCCGTCGATCGGGCAAGAGGCGCCTGCCCCGGAGCCCGCCGAGATTGAGCCCTCGCTTGCCGAGTCGGATCGTGCAGGCGCGACCGGTGCCGAGCCGGCCGCGCACGCCGGGCAAGCGGCGGCCGAGACTCCGTTGCGTTCGCTGCAACGCTACCGCCACGATCCGGCCTTCAAGAACTTCATGGCGAAGGCGCAGAAGCCGCCGGGCGCCGTGCGCCGAACCAACCTTCCGCCGGATGCCTTCGACCGCGAGCAACGCCGCTGAGCAGGGCCACGGTTTGGCACCACGGTGTCGTGGCCGCTGCTCCTGCGCAGGCTGTCATGCTTCGGGCAGCGCGGCCCTGGACGCGTCACGACCTTCTCAACGCCAAACCGGCACGGAACCGTAACGCGTAACGCATTGCTCCCGTTCCGTGTCTTGTCCACGGAAAGGACGCGCTCGGCTACACGACGACGAACACCTACGACGGCCTCAACAACCTGCTGAGTAGCAGCGACCCGCGCGGCTATCAGACCATCAACAGCTACGACGGCCGCGGCAACCTGGTGGACCGGACGGGGAGTGCCTACGAGGAGTTCCAGTTCGCCGGCCAGCAGACCGACCCCGCTGGCCGGCAATACCTTCGCGCCCGCTACTCTGACCCCGCCACCGGCCGGTTCTTGAGCCGCGACCCCAAGGATGGTTGGTCCTACAGCTACGCCGGCGACAATCCAGCCACGGGCACGGACCCCACCGGCCGCGATACGCTGCTGCACAACCCTTGTATCCGCGGGCGCACGGACGGTACCTTCGCCTATACCCTGGAGGAGGCCGAGAGCGGCACCGGCTCGGTTAACGATGCCATGTATGCGGCCGCCGTCACTGATCCAACCGCGGCCCGCGTTGCCGCGGCGGAAGCCGTGGGCGCGAGTATTGACGTGAGCAACTCCACGCAAATTGCGGCGGCAAAAGAAGGCGAGTCACAGGGTTTAACGCCGCGTGAATCTAGGATGGAATCTGAAAATGCTGGGTGCTTCACCCTGAGCGCCGAGTCTTTGGGTAAAGGCCGGGTGTACGTCCACGTGCAGATGGCCCTTCACGAAGGTGCAGGCGGCATCACCGGCTGGCACATCGGAATCCAATGGCTGAATGAAAAGTCTGGCAGGCGTGGCTACATCACGCTATATAATGACTGGCCACAGCTACCGTCGCAAGAGAAAAGCGACGGTGAGCACAAGTTTGTAGGCGAGGGACCGGTCAGCTTCTCGCTCGACTCGGACAACCGCTACCGGGTTGACGACTACTTTGAGCCCGGTTCCTTCGTTTCCGCGTCGGTGACCATACGGGTCGACCGATGAACATCAGATTCGCTGCTACCAAATTGAGAGGAGACGTTGGCAGTGATCCGACGACAAGACGAACAGGCTGAGGCAGTTGAGGAGCTCGCGGAACGAGCATGGCTGGTGGAGGTGCCAACGCCCAGCCTCCCCGATCGACAGGAGGGCGAGGGGAAGTATGCCGCGTTAATTCGCCGACTAGACGAGGACAATGGTCATATCATGTACTCGGGTGACACAAAGGCAGCCACGACGCTCATGCGTATGCGCGAGAGCAATGGCTGGCGAGAAGCACGGGCAAGTTGGCTACTTAATGACTGCACGCCCATCGCGCCGCGAGGCGCTTTGGCCATCGTCTTCACTGCGCTCCGCCGCGATCCGGAGGGAACTCAGCGCCGGTTTCGGGCAGCGAAGCTCGTTCCAGGCATCACCGTCCGGCGCAACGGGGCTTCGGTAGTTTAGCTGGCCTCTGCGGATCGAGGGCGGAGCTGCCGGGTTCCACTTTTCCTTTATCCCTGTCGCCTGCTGGTTATCCCGCTGGCGGCTACGGACTCGATGCAGGAGGACATTTACTGCGCTTCCCGGACTAGGAGAACGAGTCCCGGCAGCGCAGGCTCCTTCTTGCTAGGGAGAGCGCAATAGATCGCTAACGGTCTTACGCAGGCGAACGTCCGGGCGATCTGCGGCGGCTCGCCCGGAGACGGATGGTTAGATGTGGCCGGGTTGATTAGCCGTTCGCGGCACTCACTGCTTGCCGCAGCCGTCGTCGGTGGGATCGTGATTCTCGGCGGCTGCATCCAACATACGTCCGGACCTGGACTGGCTACGGTCTCGAGAGAGTCCACGGCCGTGAGTCGAACGGCAGCCGGCGCTGGCCAGCCATCTCCGGCCGCAAAGGTGCTCTCCAACGCCGCGCTTCGATCGGGCGATCTTCCCGGCTTTCACATGCCCCGGCAGGCCAGCGGCGTCGAACCTGATGGATAGTTGGCGGCGGGAGTCTACCACCGTAGCAGATGGTGGCGAAATGCGGACGACTGACGTTGTACGAATGGTCGTCGACTGGTTCGGCTCGGCGAAGCATGCGAACATCGTGCTCCCAAGTGGCTGGGTGGGTCGCCCCTATGATGAATTCGTTGACCTCACGTGGTCCACAGCATTGGATCGGACGGTGCTTCTCGAGTTCCGCCGACAGAACGTGCTCGTCGTCACCGAACCCGGACGGGTCATAGCCGATGCGTTCGAACTTCGGATCGAGGAGTGCGCGCTAGTAACCTATACTCTGCGTGGCTACGGCACTCCAGAATGGCGTGCTTTGGACGCCGGCGCGGGTACTGTGCGCTTTCTCTCTCCGCAGGCGGCCCTCCGTCATTAAGGGCCTATTCATATGAAATCTGCACGCATGAGGGCGATATACGCACAGGCCAAGCGGATGTTGCCGGCGGGTGACGCGCTCCCAGGCGCCGGTACTGGCCATCCACGCTCACTCGCTCACTTACAGATGGTTTCAAAACCGGCGTTCAGGTGCGATCGCACACCTACAAGCGGGAACTCGAGCCGGTTTTGAAACCATGTCTTAGAAAGAGCCTGTTCGGGCCTTGTCGGCGGCGAAGGCGGGCCAGAGGGTGGCGACGACGCGCTCGGCCCAGCCGCGCGCCGGCGGGCCGACGGCGATGTAGTGGAAGAGGAAGCTGCCCATCACCGCGTGGGCGGCCAACTGCAGGTCGAGGTCGGCGCGCACCTCGCCGCGCGCCTGGCCGCGCGCCAGCGCCGCCATCACGTCCTCGCTGCGCGGCGCGATCATGCGCTCGCGGAAGCGGCGCAACAGCTCCGGGTGCTGGCGCTCTTCCACCAGCAGCGTGCCCATCAGCGTCGTGTCGAACTTCTGCCGCGCCTGCTCCAGGTGCCGGACCAGGTCGGCGCGCGTGTCGCCGCTGTCCGGCGCCGCGGCCTGGTTGCGCATGTAGGCGATCGCCGCCAGCACCAGCTCGGACTTGTCGCGGTAACGGCGGTAGATCGCCGGCCGCCCCACGCCGGCGGCCTCGGCCACGCCGGCGATCGACATGCGCGCGTAGCCCTGCTTGATCAGCAGCCGCACCGCCGCGCGCAGGATGGCCGTGTCCACCGCCTCGTCGAGCGGGCGGCCGCCGCGCGCCGCGGGCGCGGATACAGCAGCTTCGGCGTCACTTGCTAGGTGTGGCATCGGCGCCAGTGTAGCAAAGCCCGCGCCTGCCGCCATGCGTGCGGGCGCCGGTACCTGCCCAAACGGCCAGTGCCCGCCTCGGCCGCTTTGCCCGGGGCCGATCGGACCGCAAGACGCGAGCGCCGCGCGGCGGCATCGCGCACCGTGATCATAGATACGTTACGTATCTGCATTGGAATCTATCCTGAAGCACGGAGCCAACACGGAAGGAGCAGTCATGGCCGCTGAACCGCGCGGACGTCCCCCGGCAGTGGGCGACACTGGCCCGCACGCAGCAGACCGCACGGCGGGCACATCCGCCGCCTCGCCTCCCCTGCCCATGCACGCCGGCACAGGCGTCTGGGTACGCGAGCTGTGCAAGACCTACGCGGGCGGCGTCGAGGCGCTGCGCGGCGTCTCCTTTGAGGTGCGCCGCGGCGAGGCGTTCGGCCTGCTCGGCCCCAACGGCGCCGGCAAGTCCACCACGATCGGCATCCTCACGACGACCGTGCGCCCCACCAGCGGCAAGGTCATGCTCGCCGGCCACGACGTCGATCGCGAGGCGATCGCGGCGCGGCGCGTCTCCGGCATCGTCTTCCAGGACTCGGTGCTGGACGGGGCCTTGTCGGGCCGGGCCAATCTGACGCTGCACGCCCGCCTCTGGGGCGTGCCCAAAGACCGCGCCAGCCAGCGCATGGCCGAGCTGATCGAGCTGATGGGCCTCGGCGAGGTGATCGACCGGCCGGCGCGCAGCTTCAGCGGCGGCCAGCGCCGGCGGCTGGAGATCGCCCGCGCCGTGCTCAGCGACCCGCAGGTGCTCTTTCTCGACGAGCCGACCGTCGGCCTGGACCCGGCGATCCGCCACGAGTTGTGGGCGCTGATCCAGGACCTGCGCGCCCGGCAGGGGCTCACCCTCCTGCTCACCACGCACTACCTGGACGAGGCCGAGCGGCTCTGCGACCGCATCGCGATCATGCACGCCGGCCGCATCGTCGCCATGGATTCGCCCGCGAACCTGCTGGCCGCCCTGGGCGCCGAGGTGCTGGAAGTGGACGCGGCCGGCGCCGCGGCTGCCGTACGCGAAGCCCTGAGCGCCGGCGGCATCCCGACGGAGAACGCGCTGGCGATCGGCACGCTGCTCACGATCCCGCTGCAGGAGGGCCAGGGCGACGTCGCCGTGCGCTGCCTGCGCGACGCCGCCCTGCCGCTGCGCTCGATCGCCGTGCGCCGCCCGACGCTGGACGACGTGTATTTGCGTCACACCGGCGCCCGTCTCGCCGCCTGACGCCGGCCTCCCAACCCTGAAAGGAAGCGTAATGATGCTCTCGCAACTGATCACGCTCTACCGCCGGCGCCTGCGGCTGCTCGCGGGCAGCCCGCGCGAGCTGCTGGTGCCGCTGACCACACCGCTGCTCTTCGCCCTGGTGATCGCGCCGGCGCTGAACGATTCGCTCGGCTCGTTCAACCCGAGAGTGAATTACATGACCTTCGTCTCCGTCGCCACCGTGGTGCTGCTCGTGCCGCTGAACGCGCTGTTCACCGGCATCAGCGTCTTCGCCGACCGCGAGCACGGCGGCCTGCGCGAGCTGCTGGCGGCGCCGCTGCCGCGCTGGCTGGTGCCGCTGGGCAACGTGCTGGCAACACTGACGGTGACATCGTTGCAGGTGGTCGTGCTCGTGCTGGCGGCCGTGGTGCGCGGCGCCACGCTGCACACCTCGATGAGCGGCGTGCTCTGGTTCGCCGTGTCCGCGGTGCTGTTGGCCGCGATCGTCGCGGCGATCGCGGAGGTGCTGGCCTTCCGCGCCCGCTCGCAGGAGGAGTACGTCGGCATCATCCCCGCGATCGCGATCGTGCCCTGGTTCTTCGCCGGCTCACTCTTCCCGATCGACGTGCTGCCGAAGGGGCTCGCGGGCGTCGCCAAGGTCTTGCCCTCGACGCACGCGCTGGCGCTGATGCGGCACGGCCTGGTCGGAGGCTCGCCCAGCGGCCTGCAGTCGATCTGGGGCAGCCACTCGGAGACGGCGCTGGCGGCGGCCAGCCTCGCCGTGCTCGCCGGCTTCGCCGTCCTGTTCGTCTTCGCCTCCATGCAGGTCTTCCGCCGCTCGGCGCTGCAGTAGCCCTGCCGCGTCTGCTCGACACCCCGCCTGGACGCCGACCCGAGCAACGGCTGCCGCTCCCGCGCAGCCCTACATCTAAAGCCATGAAGACATGAAGACAGGAGCAAGAGAGATGTCCGCATTCGTCGTCGTGCAAGCCCTGGAGGTCACCGATGCCGAGGGCATGAGCCGCTACGCGCAGGTCGTCGGGCAGACGATCCAGCAGCACGAGGGCCGCGTGGTCGCCGGCAGGCAGCCACGCGTGCTGGAAGGGGAGCTGCAGCCGCTGAGCATGTTCGTGATTGAGTTCCCCAGCCCGGAGCATGTGCAGCGCTGGTACGACTCTGAAGAGTACCGCGAGCCGAAGGAACTGCGGCTGCGCTCCTCGCGCATGAACCTCTTCGTCGTCCCCGGCATCTAGCGAAGCGGGCGGCGGCGCACCCGCCGTCGACTGGTTTCGTCCCATCCACCCCGCAGCCATCGCAACTCTGCACAGCACTGCCGGCGGCGACCGCCTGCACCCCGGCGCGCCGCCTCGGCAGAGCGCGCCGCCGATTCGGCCCCAGATTCACCTGAGGAACAAGACTATGACGACGCCAGCTACCGCCAACGACTCCGACACCGCGACCACCTGGCAGATCGATCCCGCCCGCTCGCGGGTGAGCTTCGCCGTTCACAAGCGCCAACTCGTCGTGCCGCGCCGGGTGCGCGGCCGCTTCACCGAGGTCGCCGGCACGATCGCGCTCAACGCCGCCCAACCGTCCGAGTCGCACGTGGCCGCCACGATCCAGACCGCGAGCGTAACCACCGGCAACAGCATGGAGAGCCGCATGCGCGACAAGCATCTGCGCGGCCGCGACTTCCTCGACGTCGAGAGGTACCCCGCGATCACGTTCGAAAGCCGCGTAGTGACGCCGGTGGACCCAGCGGCCGGCAGCTACCGCATCAGCGGCGATCTCACCATCCACGGCGTGACGCGTCCCGTGGAGCTGGAGACGCATGCCGCGCCCGAGCAGGATCCGCGGCTGCCGCGGCTCAGCTTCAGCGCCACCACCGTGGTGAACCGGCGCGACTTCGGCCTGACCTGGCGCGCGTGGTACCTCGGCGTCGGCGATGAGCTGGCGATCAGCATCGACATCGAGGCCGTCCGCGCCTAACGAGCGCCGCCGGCTGGTGGAATACAGGACACTCTCGATGCACACCGCACACAGACGCAGCAACAGTGAACGCAACGGACTGCTGAGCCGCTGGGCGGGCGTGGTGACACGCCGTCGCGGCCTGGTGGTCGGTATCTGGGTGGTCGCCCTGATCGGCCTGCTCGCCCTCTCGCGGGCGGCGGGCGGCAGCTTCTCCAGCAACCTCGATATCCCCGGCACCGAGTCGCAGAAGGCCGCCGACCTGCTGAAGAGCCGTTTTCCGCAGCAGGCCGGCGACAGCGCCACGATCGTCTTCAAGGATGCCCGCGGGCTGAACGACCCCGCCGTGCAGGGCGTGGTGGCGACGGTTCTGCACGAAGCGGCCGGTCTCAAGGGCGTGGTCGGCGTCGGTTCGCCGTATCAGCAGAACGGCGCCGGCGGCATCTCGCAGGACGGCACGATCGGCTACGCCAGCGTGCAGTACGCCAAGCGCGCTAGCTCGCTCACGGCGCCCGACGTGAAGCCGCTTCTGAACCTGGTCGACCGGGCGAAGGGCGGCGGGCTGACGGTCGAGGCGGGCGGCGCCGTGGTCTACCAGACGGACGTGGCGCCGCCCGGCGCCAGCGAGGCGATCGGCGTGCTCTTCGCCGTCTTCATCCTGCTGCTCGCCTTCGGCTCCGTCGTGGCGATGGGCCTGCCGCTGGCGACGGCGATCGTGGCGCTCGGCGTCAGCTTCGCCGGGATCGCCTTTCTGGCCAACGTGCTGGAGTTTCCCTCGTTCGCAAGCGAGTTCGCCGCGCTGATCGGCCTCGGCGTGGGCATCGACTACGCGCTGCTCGTCGTCACCCGCTACCGCGAGGGGCTGCACGCCGGCAAGAGCGTCGCGGAGAGCGTCGAGCTGGCGCTGACGACGGCCGGCCGCTCGGTGATCTTCGCGGGCAGCGTGGTGGTGATCGCGCTGCTCGGCCTCACGCTGGTCGGCATCCCCTTCGTCGGCGCCCTGGGCGTCGGCTCCTCGCTGGTCGTCGCCGTGGCCGTGCTGGTGGCGCTGACGCTGCTGCCGGCGCTGCTCGCTTTCAGCGGGCGCGGCATCGACCGCTGGTCCGTCCCCTTCCTGCACGTGGAGCTCGGCGGCAGCCAGCAGACTGGCGGCTGGTACCGCCTGGCGCGGCGCATCCAGCGACGGCCGCTGCTCTGGTTCGGCGCCTCGCTGGCCCTGCTGCTGGCGCTGGCGCTGCCGGTGCTGCGGCTCCAGCTCGGCTCGTCGGACGCCGGCAACGGGCCGACCTCGCTGCACTCGCGCCGCGCCTACGATCTGCTGAGCGACGGGTTCGGCGCCGGCTTCAACGGCCCGCTGGCGATCGTGGTGGACACGAAGGGGGCCGGCGCGAAGGGCGGCGCAGCGCTGGCGACCCTGGGCCGCGTGCTCTCCGCCCAGCCGGGCGTGGCGCAGGTCTCGGCGCCGCTGCAGAACGCGGCCGGCGACGCGGCGATCATCCAGGTGACGCCGTCCACTTCGCCGCAGGACACGGCGACGCAGGACCTGATCCACACCCTGCGCCACGGCACGCTGCCTCCGGCGCTGGCAGGCACGGGTGTCCGCGCCTACGTCGCCGGACCGACCGCGGCGTTCATCGATATCGGCGACCGCATCCAGAGCCGCCTGCCGCTCTTCTTCACCGCGGTGATCGGCCTCTCGGTGCTGGTGCTGACGGCCGTCTTCCGCTCGGCCGTCGTGGCGCTGAAGGCGGGCGTGATGAACCTGATCTCGATCGGCGCGGCCTACGGCGTGCTGGTCGCGGTCTTCCAGTGGGGCTGGTTCTCGAACGTGGTCGGCGTGCGCAAGGGGCCGGTGGAGAGTTTCCTGCCGATGTTCCTCTTCGCCATCCTCTTCGGCCTTTCGATGGACTATGAAGTGTTCCTGATCAGCCGCGTGCGCGAAGCGTACCTGGCGACGGGAGACAACAAGTCGGCCGTCGCGCACGGCCTGGCCGTGACCGCGCGGGTGATCACGGCCGCGGCGGCGATCATGGTCGTCGTCTTCCTCAGCTTCGCACTGGGCGACGCGCGCGTGGTCAAGGAGTTCGGCGTCGGCCTAGCGACGGCAGTCTTCGTCGATGCGACGATCGTGCGGCTGGTGCTGGTGCCGTCCACGATGGAGCTGCTGGGCAACGGCAACTGGTGGCTGCCTGCCTGGCTCGACCGCATGCTGCCCCACCTGGATGTTGAAGGCAAGGCGGGGCACGGCGCCGGCCTGCCCGGCACGCCGCTGCTCCAGCCGGTGCCGGTGCGCCGGGACGACTGACCGCGCCGATCCCTTCGCCCGCCTACGGACGCTCGTGCTTCCGTAGGCGGGCTTGCCCCGCCTCGATCGCTTACAGAATGCGGCTGGCGCCCCGCGCGTCTTCCTCCCGCTCGGCCTCCGCTTCCCAGCCCGGCAGGTGGTGCTTCGCGTAGGCTCGCGGCACGCGCGTGGTGAACATCGAGCCGACGAGCGGCCAGTTGCGCGGCACCAGGACTAACGCCGCCACGTGGATGCAGAGGAAGGCGAGGATGAAGAGCGTGGCGCCGTCGTGCAGGAAGGTCGCCGCCTGCCTGAGCCCGGCCGGCATGGCGAAGACGTAGTGCAGCGACTTGACCAGGCCCGTCAGCACGATGATCGCGATCAGCACCGTCCAGATCGTGTAGGAGAGCACCTTCTCCGTGGCCAGGTACTTGCCCGGCGGATCCGGCGCGAGCTTCAGCGCCCGCAGCGGCTTCTGCAGCGGCCGCCGGATCACCGGCGGCAGCTGCACGCCGAAGGCGCCTCGCAGGCCGCGGTAGACGCCGGTGTAGCTGATCACCTCGGCCAGCGCATTCTTAACGTCGGCAAGCCGGCGCGGCACGAGGCCGGCGCCGCCGCCAGCCAGCTCAAAGGTGAGGTGGTAGGCGACGGCCGCGAGCGTGAGCCCGGCGCCGATGAAGTGCAGCAGGTAGGTCGTTTCCAGCGAGAAGGGCCGGCCGATCCAGCGCTTCAGCCAGGCCGCCGTGATCAGGCCGATACCGATGCCGGCGGCGTTGGCCCAGTGCGTAACCACTTCGCTCCACTCGTGCCGGCGCAGCGAGGTGCCGACCACGAGCACATGACGCCGCCCGCGGCCGCGCACGATCAGCGCCAGGCAGACGCCGGCCGCGAGGATGAACGGCGCCAGCCGCGCGAAGGCGACGTCCAGCCGGTACAGCCCGCTGCCGCCGAGCAGACCGCGGTACCAGCTACGCGCCCCCTGGTCGTGCGTGACCATCGGCAGCACCAGCACCGCCCCGACGACGGTCAGCAGCAGCAACAGGGCGGGCAACCAGCGCGTGGACGGGCGTGGCGCTGCGCCGGGGATACGCTCCTGTCGTGCGCTCATCGCTTCTTCCTCATGCCGGCGATTGAAACCGCCCTGAAGCTGCTGGAGGCCCGGCCTCAGCAAGACCGGCGCATCAGGCCGGCGCCGTCTGTTGCGCCCGCATCTTCTCGAAGTTGCTCTTGTTCTCGGGCTTCAGCAGGTCGAGGCACATCACGTCGCTCTTGATGATCCCCTGCTTGATGCGCACGTTCACCGGGCAGCGCTCGATGCAGGCCGGTCCCTCCGGCCGGAAGTTGCAGAGGTCGCACTTGGCGAAGACGTTCAGCTTCGTGTCGCGCGTGATGCGCGACGTTTGGTGGTAGTGCTCGCTGGAGACGGCCTGGCTCTCTGGCGGCGTCGGGAAGATGCAGGCCTGCTCGCACTTGCCGCAGGCGATGCAGGTCTTCGGATCGATCACGCGGGCGCCGGTCTTCCCGTCCACATGCAGCGCATTTACCGGGCAGACGGGCACACAGGGCGCGTCCGGGCACTGCAAGCAGACGTGTTGGAAGAAGCGCCCGCGGTCGCCGAAGTTCGCCACGATCTGCGGGTCCACCTGCACCGTGTCGCGGTGGTAGATGCGGATACGCGGCACGTCGGAGAGGCCCGCCTGCTTGTGGACTTCGGAGCACTGGACTTCGCAGGTGAGGCAGCCGATGCAGAGCGACGGATCGGGCATGATCACGCCGCTCGCGTTGGCGATCGAGGGGAAGGCGACGCCCTTGAGCGCCCCGACGAGCCCCAGCCCGACGAGCGCCACGGAGGCGACGGCGCCGCCCGTCGTCTTCAGAAACGCCCGCCGGTCCATGTCGGCCTGGACCGGCGCGGCGCCGCCTTGCTGCGTCACCCTTGCCCCCACGCCTCGAGGATCGAGCGCACGATCAGGCTCTTCGCCAGGCCGACCTTGTAGGCGTTGTTCGTCATCGGCCGCGCCGGCAGCAGCGCCTGGTCGGCCGCCTGCTGGGCAAGCCTGGCGTCGACGGCCTGCCCTTTGATCACGTCTTCGGCCGCCGTCGCGCGGTAGGGCGTCGGCGCCACACCGCTGAGCACGATGCGGCTTTCGCTGACCTTGCCGTTCTCCTTGGTGATCACCGTGGCGATGTTCGCCATGGCGAAGTCGTAGGTCTGGCCGCGCCGCTGCGCCTTGAACCAGGCCATCCCCGTGCCCGGTTTCGGCGCCGGGATGCGGATCTCCTTGAGCAGATCCCCCTGCGAGAGGATGTTCTCGCGCAGCACGTCGACACGCGGGCCGGTGAAGTAGTTGTCGAACGAGACCGTCTTGTCGGCGGTCGGCGTGCTGATCACGGCGCTTGCGTTCAGCGCCATCAGGGCGGGCGCCGTATCCGAGGGGTGCACGATGTAGCAGAGCTCGCCGTTGAGGATGGCGTGATAGGTGTTGGAGCCCGTGACGGCGAAGCAGAAGTTGCCGCCCTTCTTGTAGCAGTCGAACTCCGTGTTGCGGAAGTACCAGCAGCGCGGCCGCTGGTTGATGTTGCCGCCGATCGTGCCCACGTTGCGGATGTTCGGCGAGGCGGCGGCGCCGGCAGCCCTGGACAGCACGGAATACGTCTTGACGATGTCGGGGTGCCGTTCGATCGCGGAGAGTGTGGCCAGGGCGCCGATCGTCAGGCCGTCGGACTTGGCGGTGATCGCGTCGCTGCCGTCGATCGTGCGGATGTCGACGAACGTCTCCCAGCGCGGCAGGCCGCTCCCCTGCAGGCCTTCCTTAACCATGTCGAGCAGGTCGCTGCCGCCGGCGATGGCGCGCGCCTTCGGCGCCTTCGCCAGCGCAACCGATGCCTGCCGCCAGTCTGTGTGCTTCATGTAGCCAATGGTTCGCGTCTCGGCCTCCTCGCAGCCGTCTCAGCCCTCGGCCAATCAGCAGGCTAGGCGCCGCGCAGCGCGTCCAGAATGCGCGGAGGCGTCATGGGCTGGTGGTCGACGTAGATGCCCAGCGCGTCGTGGATGGCGGCATGGATGCTGGCCGAAGCCGGCAGCAGCGCCGGCTCGCCGATCCCCTTGGCGCCGAACGGGCCGATATGGTCATACGGCTCGACAAAGTCCACCTGCACCTTGTCGGGCAGCGCGTCGAGCATGTGCAGCTTGTAGTCGTCCAGGTTGGGGTTCATGATCACGCCCGTCGGCGGATCGTAGAGCAGCTCCTCGGTCAGCGCCTTGTTCATCCCCTGCGTCACGCCGCCGTGGATCTGGTTGATCACCCCGGTCGGATTGATGGCGCGCCCGACGTCGTGCACCTGGACGGCCTCGGTGACGTGCACGTAGCCGGTGCCCGGATCGACCTCGATCTCATAAAAGCCGGCGCCGAAGGTCTTCTGCGAGTACCCGCTCGGCGCGGGCACGCGCGATTCGCCGATCAGCGTGCCGGAGACCGGCTGCGGCTGTCCGTCGACGATCACGACGCTGGAAGCCGCGGCCTGGGCCATGGTGAACTGGAAGTCCCTGTTGCCGGGATCGCTCTTGCGGAAGACGATGCCGTCTTTGATGTCCAGGTCCGAGGTGTCGGGCAGCTTCCACTTGACGGCGACGCCCTCCAAGAGCTTGTTCTTCGCGTCCTGCGCCGCGGCCAGCATCGCCAGCCCGACGGACTTGGTGCCGCGGCTGCCGGCGACGATGCCCGTGTTCGGGCCGGCGTGGGTGTCCATGCGCGCGATGCTGACCTGAGAGAGCGGCACGCCGATCGCCTCGGCGGCGATCATGCTCCAGGTCGTGCCCTGGCCGCCGCCGATATCCGCCGCGCCGGTGTTCAGCAACACCGAGCCATCGGTCTGGATCTGGACGAGGCCGGTCATCGGCGGTCCGGCCGCACCCTTGTTGCAGGTGAAGCACATCATGCCGATGCCCTTTTGGGGCCGGGTGAGGTCGAATGGCCCCTTCTTCCAGCCCTTCCAGCGCGCCTGCCAGTTGAACAGCTCCGCGCCGCGCATAATCGCCTCGCGCAGGCCGTTGCTGGAGTAGGGCAGGTTCACCACCTGGTCGACGTCGGTGACGATGTTCTTCAGCCGGAACTCCAGCGGGTCCATGTCGATCGCTTCGGCGGCCTTGTTGATCAGGTTCTCCGTCATGAAGTTGCCGGAGGCCTCGCCCACCGAGCGCAGCGCCGCGGTGATCACCGTATTGGTGAAGGCGGCGAACCCGGCCACCTTCACGTTGGGGATGCGGTAGGTGCGCGTCGCGGACTCCCAGTCGTCGGCGTTGGCGACCGTGCCGTAGGCGCCGCCGGCGATGTACGACGTGCCCTCGATCGCCGTGATCGTGCCGTCCTTCTTGACGCCGAGCCTGGCGCTGGCGAAGAGCGGATAGTTGTGACCTGTATCGACGAAGATGTCCTTGCGGCTCAGCTCCCAGCGCACCGGGCGCCCGGTCTTCTTCGCTAGCAGCGCCGTGAGGATGTGGTAGGCCTGGCGGCCCGTCTTGTCGCCGAAGCCGCCGCCGGTGTCGTGCGCGAGCAGGTGCACGGCCGACTGCGGCATGCCCAACTCCGCGGCGATCGCGGAGGCGACGCCGTGCGCGTACTGCGTGCCGCTGTAGATCGTCAACTGGTCGCGGTCCCAGACGGCAACGGCGTTGTGCGGTTCGAGCGCCACGTGCTGCTCGTAAGACGTCTCGACGCTGATTTCGACCGTCACGTCCGCCGCGGCGAAGCCCTGGGCCGTATCGCCGCGGGAGTAGCTGAACTGCGGATCGCGGATCGCGTTCGCCTTCAGCGCATTCCGCACGGCCGCCGCGCCCGCCTTGAGCGCCTCGCGCGGGTCCAGGACGTGGGGAAGTTGCTGGAACTTGACGTCGATCAGCGCCAGCGCCTCTTCGGCGATCGCCGCGGAGTCGGCGGCGACGGCGGCGACCGGCTCGCCGGCGAAGGCGGGTTCGCCGGTCAGCGCCGGCCGCGGAACTTTGGTCGGTACGTCCTTGTAAGTGATCACCGCGCGCACTCCGGGGTACGCCTCGGCCTTGCTCGTATCGATCGAGGCCACGGTCGCGTGCGGCAGCGGGCTGCGCAGCACCTTTGCCCAGAGCATGCCGGGCAGATAGGTATCGACGGAGTACTGGGCGCGCCCGGTCACCTTGTCACGCGCGCGAAAATCCACCGTGGGCTTGCCCACCACGCTGCCGGCCGCGACGCGCAGCGTGGTGCGGGGTCCGGCCTGCGGGCCGAGCGCCCCCAGGCCGCGCAGGCGCTCCCGGTCGCGCTCCACGTCGGCGGGGCGCTCTTCCCCGCTGAGGACGCGCTCGATCTGCGAGATGCCGGTGCGGTCTTTAGACTCAATCTCCCGCTGCTGGTGGAGGGCGTGGGTCGAAAGCAGGTCGCCGTAGACGTAGTCGATCGTGCGGCGGCCGGGCCTTTGCGTATTCTCAGCCATCGTGATCGCCTCTTTCCGCTCACCGCTCAGCCGGCGCTCGCCTTGGCGGCCTGCGCGACCGCCGCCAGGATGTTTGGATAGGCCGCGCACTTGCAGAGGTTGCCCGACATCGCGCGCCGTATGGCCGCTTCATCCGGGCTCTTGTTGGTCTGCAGCAGCGCCGTGGCCTGCATGATCTGACCCGGAGTGCAGAAGCCGCACTGCAGCCCCATGTGCTCCATGAACGCCTGCTGCACCGCGCTGAGCGTGGTGCCCTGCTCAAGACCCTCCACGGTCGTGATCTTCCTGCCGTCTTCACGGATGGCCAGCAGGGAGCAGGAGTTTTGCGGCACGCCGTCCACGATCACGGTGCAGGCGCTGCACTCGGAGCGATCGCAGCCGATCTTGGTTCCCGTCAGGCCCAGGTTCTGCCGCAGGACTTCGGCCAGGGTCTCGTGCGGGGCGACGCTGAGCCAGTGGTCGGCGCCGTTCACGTTGAGCCGCACCAGCGCCTGCGAGATCGTTTGCCCCGCGGGTAGGCCGACCGTCACGCCCTGGGCCGCGGCGCCGCCCGCGGCGCCGGCCGATGTGCCGTTCGTCCCCTTGGCAGGCTGTGCGTTTGTCGCGCCGCCGCTGCTCTTCTTGCCGCCGCCGAGCGAACCGATGCCGACCGTGCCCGCCGTACCCGCCGCCGCCCCCGCCGCCGCCGCCACGCCGGCGCCGACGAGAAAGCGTCGCCTCGAGACGGCGCCCCGCGGCGCACCTCCCTCCTGGCCGGGTTGGCCCTGGGCAGGCGCGGACGCGGGCTCCTGCGGCTTCTCCGGCTCGTCGTCAAACAGACTTCCGTTGTCTGCCATACTGACGCTCCCGACGCAGAGCACGGTCGACGGTCGGCTGTGTCCTTTTCTGCGCCTTACGATGCGTAAGGTGGAACTGTCCGTACCGGTTGTCAAGCCCGTTTGTACGGCATTGACGACATATTCTGTATCGGGACGCGGGCGGAGGTTCAGCCAGATTTGCGCGAGTTCTGCGCGGCGCGCTCAGCGCAGCATGCCGGGCTGCCGTTGCGCTGGGCCGGCAAGGGCAAGCGGCGTCTGCTGCCGCCGTGCGGCCGGCCGGAGAGGCCGCGAGGGCCGAACGCGGCCATCACGTCCAGATCCAGGGCTCGAGCGTATGCAGCGCGGTAGGCGGGCGAGTCTGGACGGGTCGCTCGCGGTTCCGGCTACGCCGGAGGCGGGCGCGGAGCGTTAGATCGCTTGAGAGAATCGCTGTAGACAGCTGTAGATATAGATCGCTGTAGATATAGATCAATGAGGGGATGGCGATTACGACGGCCCCGCCGCGAGGCCGATCTGGCTGTCGGTCTCGATGAAGATCAGCCCCTTGCGAATCGCGTAGTGAATCAGCTCGGCGCTGCCGCGGATGCCCAGCTTGCGCACAATGTGCTCCTTGTGCGCCTCGACGGTCTTGGGGCTGATGAACAGCCGCTCGGCGATGCCCTTGTTGCTGTGGCCCTCGGCCACCAGTTGCAGCACTTCCCGTTCGCGGGCGGTCAGCACCGGCTCCCGCTTGGCGGGGTCGGCGACGCTGCCCAACCCGTCGCGCTCTCCCGCGCGGTCGGCGATCGTGGTGGAGAGGTAGGTGCCGGACTGGCTGACCTGCTGAATCGCCTTGAGCAGCTCTTCCACCGGCGCGTTCTTGACCACGTAGCCGGCTGCCCCGGCGCGCAGCGCCGCGGTCACGCGGTCGTCCTGGTCGTAGCCGCTGAGCATGAGCACACGGGTGCGGGGCAGGCGCCGGCGGATCAGTTGCGTCGCCTCGATGCCGTTGAGGGCGGGCATGCCCATGTCCATCAGCACCACGTCGGGTTTCAGCCGCTCGGCCATGTCCACGGCTTCGCGGCCGTCATCCGCCTCGCCGACCACATCGACTTCGTGGCGCAGCTCCAGCAGCAGGCGCAGCGTCTCGCGCAGGATGCGGTGGTCGTCCGCGATCAGCACGCGGATGCTGCGCGCCGGCCGGCGCGCCCCCAAGGGCATGGACGCGGCCTGCTGGCCGTCGGATTCGAAAGTTCGCGCCATCGTTACTCCTCGCGGGGCAGGCGTATGCTGGCGCCCGCGGCACCTTCCCCTGATCGGACTTTCTGCCGTCGACGCATTATAGGCGTGGCCAGCGATCCCTTCGTCTCGCAGGTTTCTGGCGGATCTGGCAAATTCCGCGCTCCTGCAATGGTTGCGCCACGCCCCGCGCGGTCAAGCCGCGCGGCGGGGATGGGCGAAGGGCGCCGGGCGAGGATCGTGCTGCCGGCGGATCACGCTGCAGCGCCAGCCCTGCCGAACCAGCAGCTGCTCGCAAGATTTCTGTCACAACAATACGCAGCCGGCACGATTGGGCGCATCAGGAAATCCCCTAACTTATGGCGAGCAATGGCTCATTCGGGCGACGCGGCGCTACTGTGCCACTGCCCGCAGATCAGCGGAGGCGTCGGCGCGGGTGGCCGCTCAGGCGATCGCGAGCTGGAGCTTCGTGCGCTTCTCAATGAAGCGGCGCACGCGCTTGACGTAGCGCGGTGTGGTCAGCGTGGCGGCGTCGGGATTGAGCACGGCGGGGCCGGCGTCCGGCAGATACGAGGGCAGGAAGATCAGCAGCCAGCGCAGGGCGCCGTAGACCTCGCCCCAGCGCAGCGCCCGCCGGTCCAGGCCGCCCGCCTTCCACAGCAGGCCGAGGTAGATCTTGTGCGCCACGCTGCGGTAGGGCGCCAGCCGCCGGTCTTCCCTTTTGTCCGGCGATGAGACGGTGGCGATCAGCATGCTGGACCAGCCGATGTCCTCCCAGCGCGTGGCGAAGCCGCAGCCGCCCCAGTCGAGAATGCCGCTGATGCGCGTGCCCTCGACGAAAATGTTGAGCGGGTGAAAGTCGCCGTGCACGAAGACCTCGGGCGCTCGCTTCAGCATGCGGCGGTTCTGCTCCAGCCAGTCGGCGACCGGCAGCAGCGTGGTGAGGCCGCGCGCCTGCAGCTCGGTCCGTGCCGCCTGCAAACGCCCCGGCGCCCAGGCCAGCGCGTCGAAGGCGCTGTTCGCCTGTGCGGCGCGCAGCAGTTCGCGGCCCTCCGGCCAGTCGATCGCCTGGATGCGCGTCTGCATCTCGGCGTAGGCCTTGAGCAGCTTCACCACGGTGACCGTGCCGCTCGCGAGCGCCGCCTCGTCCATGCGCCGGCCCGGCACGACGCCGAGGACGAGGAAGGGGGCGCCGAGCGGGGCCGCGTCCGGCTCGTAGAGATAGAGCGGCGGCGTGGGAATGCCACGGGCCTGCATCGCCGCGATCGCCGTCGCCTCCCAGCGGCCGCGTTCGACGACGTTCACGCCGCGGTAGATGCGCACGATCAGCTCCGGCCCGGCAGGCAGCAGCGCGCCCCGTCCTTCCAGGCGCGCGCGGTAGATGAACGTCTCGTAGCCGCCGGAGACGCGTTCGCAGGCGATCACGCGCAGGCCGGCGTCGCGCCCGTCCAGGTAGGCTTGCAGGGCGGCGCCGATCGCGGTAGCTTCGGGCGCGGTTTCGAGCTGAGGTTCTTCGGCGAGCGTGGCCTCACCCCCGGCCCCGCTCCAGTTACTGGAGAGGGGTAGAGCTGATTTCCATCGTAGCGGATCGGGCTCACGGCGCGACGGCAGACGGTTGTGAGGCGGTTCCTGCGGGCGGTGTCCGCTGCTGCCTGGCGGTCCGGTGGGGCGCAGGTAAACGCCGGCTTCCAGCGGCGGCCGCTTCGCTAGTCCGGGTGCAGCAGCTTCTTTGCCACGGCGGCATCGTCGATCTGGTAGGCGCCGGCGCGGATTCGCGCCTTCAGTTCGGCCAGGCGCGCGGCGCGGGCCTTCTCGTCGAGTACCGGGTCTTCAGCCGGCCGGCCGGCACGCACGGGGGGCCGCGCCGCGTCCGGCTGCGCCGGCGCCACGCTGCTCCGTCGTGCCCGCTTCCTGCTCACCGCTCAAGCGTACCGCATCGCCCGCGGGTGCAGGACCAGCCGGCGGCGTGCCACGGACCGTTATGCGCGCGAGCCGGCCGCGACTTCACGCGACTTCAGAGGAGACGACGAAGGACGGTCACGAAGGCTTCGGCAGGGGGTTGTCGACCGGGGCGGCGAGGTCGGGCGGCGCCGGCGCGTCGCAAGCGGCTGTGGGCAGCTCGGCGCGGCGGTTCCCGAGGGCCATGCTGCGTTGTACCTCTTCGCGGAGCACCGGCACCTCGGCCGGTGCTTCGATGCCGAGCTTGACGCGGTCGCCGTCCACGGCCAGCACGCTGATCACGATGTTGTCGTTGATGATGATGCGCTGGTCCGGCTTGCGTGTGAGGATCAGCATCCCTGCCCGTTCCTTGCCCGCGGCGGCCCGGCGGGCTTCCCCTGATCATCGAGCCCCGGCCCGATCTCCTTTAGACAACTAGAGTAGACAACTAGACAACCGTGTCGGGGCGGCGGGCGAATGGCCGCTTCGCATCACCTGCCGGCGAAGAAGGCGGGGGTCTTTTGGCCCAGCATCACGCGCAGCTTGTGCAGGGCGCGGGCGTGCAACTGGCAGACGCGGCCTTCCGAGATCTCCAGCACCTGGCCGATCTCGCGCATCGTCAGCTCTTCGTGGTAGTAGAGGCTGAGGATCAGCCGCTCGCGCTCGTCAAGGCCCTTCAACGCCTCGCTCAGCTCGTCGATCGTCTCCGCGCGCTCGACCGTGCCAAGGACGTCGTCGTCGCGGTTGCGCGAGGTGAGGGCGCCGAGGTGGCCGTCGCTCTGCGCTTCGAGGATCGAGTCCAGCGAGACGGTGACCCACGACGCATCGACCATCTGCTGGTTCAGTTCGGCCGGCGTAATCGCGAGCGCGGTGGCCAGCTCGTCGTCCGTGGGCGTGCGCCCGAGCGTTTGTTCCAACTCGATCGAGGCCTTCTGCAGCCGCTTCGCCTTGTCGGTCACCGACTGCGGCAGGCCGCGCAGGGAGCGCAGTGCGTCGAGGATGGCGCCGCGGATGCGCATCACCGCGTAGGACTGGAACTTGACACCGCGGCTGGGATCGTAGCGGTCGAGCGCCTGGATCAGGCCGAGCGTGCCGTAGGCGAGCACGTCTTCATAGTCGATGACCTGGGGCAGGTGAATCGCCAGCCGGCCGATCACGTACTTGACCAGCGGCGTGTGCTGGACGATGAGCTGCTCGCGGCTGGCGGGGTCGTTGTCCCTGAGGAAACGCTCCCACGCCTCTTCAACGCTCTGCGGTGCGCCGCCGGGCGCCGCGATGGGAGTCCTGGCCGGGGCGATCATCGTGACCATTGCCGTCCTCGCCGTTCAGGTTGTGCTGCTTGGGCAGTAGCCTTCTCGGCGGTGCGGCATCCGTGCCGCGGTCCAGAATCGGTCCCGCCCAGGGCTTGTTCGCGGCAGGCTCCGGCGGAAAGGGAGAGCGAGTACCGGTTCCTGCCGTACTTCACTCTCAGCCGCGGGCGAAGCACCAGCCATACCGGAAATCCCCTATTCTCGACGTTCGCGGGCGGCGGCGCCGCGGGTTGTTACTGTTGCCGGCGGGCCCTCACCCTCACCTCATCTGTGTGGCCCCTCTCCCTCTCCCAATCCTGGGAGAGGGAGAGGGGAAGGGGGTGAGGGTGAGGGTGAGGGCCGCCCGCCGCCTTCGCAATGATCGTGAAATGCGTGTGCACACGCATGACAAGGCGCGCGGGCGGGTGCAGGCTGGTTGCACCGGCGGCCCGCCGGACGCGGAAGGTCTCGCCGGTCCGCACCCGGCGAGCCCCCGGCGCTTCGCCGTCACCCGGCGGGCGGGGATTCTCCTCCTCCCCGCCCGCCGGCCAGGCATGCTGCACCGCCGGAGCGATCGATGACCGCCCTTGCCACGGACCTGAGCAGCCAACTGATCGCGGCCGCGCGGGAGCTGGCGCCGCGCATCGCCGCCCGCGGCGACGAGATCGAGCAGGCCCGCCGCCTGCCCGACGACATCGTCCAGGACCTGAAGGACGCGCGCATCTTCTGCATGTTCCAGCCCCGCGCCTACGGTGGCGACGAAATCGACCCGCTCACCGCGCTGGTCGTGGAGGAAGAGCTGGCGCGCGCCGACGCCTCCGTGGCGTGGTGCATCATTCGGGGTCTTGCCAGCAGTTACTTGATCGGCGCACAGCTCGATCCCGAGGGCGCCGCCGACATCTTCGGCCCGGACCCAACCGCCACGCTGGCGGGGGGACTCAACCCTCCCGGCGATGCGCTCGTCGCCGACGGCGGCTTCCGGGTGAGCGGCCGCTGGCCCTTCGGCAGCGGCTGCCGCCACGCCTCCTGGCTGGGCGGCATCTGCCGCGTGATCGAGAACGGCGAGGCTCGGCTTACGTCGAACGGCCAGCCGGAAATGCGTTTCGTCTGCTTCCCGGCGGGCGAGGCCGAGATTCTCGATACCTGGTACACCACCGGCCTGCGCGGCACCGGCAGCCACGACGTCGAGGCGCGCGACGTCTTCGTGCCGGCGCGCCGGACCGCCCTTGCCGGCGCTGCGCGGGTGCGTGCGCCCGAGACGGGGCCGCTCTTCAACGCCTATCCCCTGATGATCTTTCCGATCGAAGGCGCCTTCGCCGTGGGCGTGGCCCAGCACGCGCTGGACGCCCTGGTCGAGCTGGCCGAGCGCAAGACGCCGTATATGGCGACGCAGCCGCTGCGCGAGCAGCCGGGCATGCAGGAGACCGTCGCCGAGGCGTATGCGCTGATCAGCTCCGCCCGCCACCACCTGCGCGGGGCGACACGCGAGCTGTGGCAGGCCGCGCTGGCCGGCGAGGACGGCACGCCGATGCAGCGGCTGGACCTGCGCATGGCGGCCTCGCAGGCGATGCGCAGCGCCGTGCGCGCCGTGGACCTGATCCACAGCGCCGCGGGCACGACGGCGATCTACGCCCGCAGCCCGATCGAGCGCTGCTTCCGCGACCTGCACACCGCCGAGGCCGACGTCGCGATCAATGCGCTGACCTACCGCACCGCGGGCCGCGTGCTCTTCGGCCTGCCCGCGAACAATCCCAACTTCTGAACGCCGTTGCGTGCATGCACCGTCCGCTGGAACGGCGTGGCCGAGATCACGCGCACGATATGAAAGCCTCCGTAGAATGCGTGCCATGTTGCTGAAGGATCGCAGCATTCCAACCGGTAAATCCCTCAGGGCGGCCGCGCCGGGAGAGGAGGCGGGCGCGGCGGCCACGGTCTCTCGGCGTCACTACCCCCAGCCCGCCACGCGGGCAGAACGCGGAGGAACAGAAAGATGACCGCGCAGCAACTGGACCAGGCGAAGGTCGAAGCGTTTGCCGGGCAGATGCTCGGCGCCCTCAACGGCGCCTCGCTGGCGCTGATGACGAGCATCGGTCACCAGACGGGCCTGTTCGAGGCGATGGCGACGCTGCCGCCGTCCACGAGCGAGCAGATCGCGCGGGCAGCGGGCCTGCAGGAGCGCTACGTGCGCGAGTGGCTGGGCGCGATGGTCGCCGGGCACATCGTGACCTGCGACGCGGCCGGCAAGACGTTCACGCTGCCGCCCGAGCACGCCGTCTGCCTGACGAAGGCCGCCGGCCCGAACAACCTGGCCAACTTCGCGCAGTTCATCCCGGCCCTTGGCACGGTGGAACAGAAGATCATCACCAGCTTCCGCAACGGCGGCGGCGTGCCCTACTCCGAGTACGCGAACTTCCAGGGCTTGATGGCGCAGATGAGCGGCCCCACGGTGGACGCCACGCTGCTGCAGACGACGCTGCCGCTGGTGCCCGGCCTGGTGCAGAAGCTGCGCGACGGCATCGACGTGGCGGATGTGGGCTGCGGCAGCGGCCACGCGATCAACACGATGGCGCAGGCCTTTCCGCAGAGCCGCTTCACCGGCTTCGACTTCTCCGAAGACGGGATCGCCGCGGGCACGGCCGAAGCGGCGAAACTCGGACTCACCAACGCCCGCTTCGTCCTGCAGGATGCCGCAACGCTGGATACGCCCGCGCAGTTCGACCTGGTTACCGTCTTCGACGCGATCCACGACCAGGCGCAACCGCGCAAAGTGCTGCGCAACATCGCGTCGGCGCTGCGGCCGGGCGGCGCCTATCTGATGGTCGATGTCCGCGCTTCAAGCAACATCGCCGAGAACGCCGAGCACCCGCTGGCGCCGTTCCTCTACACCGTCTCCTGCATGCACTGCATGACCGTCTCCCTGGCGCTGAACGGCGAGGGGCTGGGCGCGGCCTGGGGCGAGCAGAAGGCGCTGGAGCTGCTGGCCGAAGCGGGCTTCCGCGACGTCGACGTGAAGCAAGTCGAAGGCGACATCGTCAACAACTACTACATCTGCCGCGCGGGCGGCTAACCCCGCTTTCGCGTGCGCGCAATCTCCCTTCCCAACACGGGAAGGGTTGGATTGGGGAGACTCGGTCGTTCTCAGACCAACCCCTCCTGTCTCGGGAGGGGACAGGTTGCGAAGCAACCAGCGGTAGGCGACCGGGCGGGCGCCCGCCGGCGGTTTCTGAACGAGGAACGCGCGTAGTCGGAAAAGAGAGGAACGCGCCATGACCACCACAAGCACCGCCCCAACCGTGGACGAGATGGTCGCGCAGGTCGAGCCGACGCTGCGCCAGTACACGGCCCAGGCCGAAGCGGACCGGCGCCTTGCGCCCGAAGCGATCGAGGCACTGCACGACGCTGGCGTGTTCCGCTCGATGCTACCCAAAGCATACGGCGGCCTGGAGATGGATCCGGTCTGCGCCCTGCGGCTGTTCGAGGCGATCGCCTGCATCGACGGCGCGGCCGGCTGGATCGCCGCGAACCAGTCAGGCATCAGCACGCTGCCGATGCTCTTTCCCGCCGCCTGCGGCGATGAGTTGTTCGCGCAGCCGCGAACGCTGCTCGCCGGCGGCTGGTTTCCGCCGGGCAAGGCGGAGCCGGTGCAGGGCGGCTATCGTGTGAGCGGCCAGTGGGCGTTCGCAGCGGCAGCAACTACGCGACCTGGTTCACCGGGCAGGCGCTCGTCTTCGACAACGGGGCGCCCAAGCTCGGTCCGGACGGCAATCCGACCCCGATGATCGTCTGGATGCGCGCAAGCGAGGCGCGGGTGCTGGATAACTGGAACACGCTCGGTATGCGTGGCACCGGCAGCCACGATTACGTGGTCAACGATGCCTTCGTGCCGGAGCACCGCACCTGGAGAATCGGACCGCTCGGCGACCTGCCGCCCGCGTACGCCGGCCCGCTCTGCCGGCTGGGCATCTGGTGGGTGGGGCCGCTGAACGCCAGCGTCGCGCTCGGCATCGCCCGCGCGATGGTGGAAGACGCGATCGCGCTGGCGGCGACAAAGACGCCAAGTTACACGATGACGGGACTGGCGGACCGTCCCGTGGCGCAGGACCGCATCGCCCGGGCGAAGGCAGCGATCGACGCCGGCATGAGCTACATCGAGCGCTCGGTGCAGCGCGCCTATGAGCACACGTTGATGAGCGGGGATCGCATCGGCGTCGAGCAGGGCATCCCTCTGGCGCTGGCGGGCAGCTACGGGCACGAGGCCGCCAACCAGGCGGTGGATCTCGTGCACTCGGTCGTCGGCACCAGCGGCATTCGCGCCGAGCAGCGCTTCCAGCAGTACTTCCGCGACGTACACACCGTCAGCCAGCACGCCTTCTCGACGCCAAGCCGCTTCGAGTCGATCGGCAAGCTCTTGCTCGGCCGCGAGACGGACTGGGCGTTCTACACGCTGTAGCGGGCTGCGGCCCTCATATCCCCCGTTCCCTTCTCTCCCATACACAATCTGTGAGAAATCCGCATCTGTTCGAGCGCGTATGGGAGAGAAGGGGCGATCCGGCGGCGGAAGCTCGGTTGGCGTTCGGCTCCCGAACGACGGTAGGGGCGGTTCGTGAACCATCAGGACCAACTAATAGGGCCGCTGAGCGGTATAGACCTGTGCAATGCTCGCAATTCCTCGTCGCCGGATGACCTCGACGGACGCGGCCATCGAGGCGCCGATGTGCACGCCGCGCGGGCACCATACCGATCCCCCACTCTATTAGTTGGTTCCGGTCTTCGTGAACCGTCCGTCGCGGCGCCAGCCGCGAGCAACGGCGCCCCGACAACTACACGCCGGCTGGTCTGCCCGCCGCCGCCTCTCCCCTCTCTCCCATTACCACAATTCATTCACATGAAAGCGATGGGAGAGAGGGGCGGGGGGAGTGAGGGCCAACCCGACCGCAGCCGGCAACGAGCATCTCGAAGGAGGAACGCGATGCAAACCACACAGATCAACGGCGCCACAATTGAATACGAGGTTCAGGGCACGGGCGAGCCGGTGTTGCTCATCCACGGCAGCATCATTGCCGACGCCTACGCGCCGCTGCTGGCGGAGCCTGCTATCGCCAATCGGCTCCAACTCATTGCGTATCACCGGCGGGGTTTCGCCGGCAGCAGTCGTGCCGTCGCCCCCTTTAGCATTGCCCAGCAGGCGGCAGATGCACGGGTGCTGCTGCGTACGCTCGGTATCGAGCGCGCGCATGTGGCCGGGCATTCCTACGGCGGCGTAATCGCGCTACAACTGGCGCTCGATGCGCCGGAGGTGGTCCATAGCCTTGCGCTGCTGGAGCCGGCGGTGATGGCGGTGCCCAGCGGGCAGCAGTTCGCCGAGAACATGGCGCCGGCAGGAGAGCTGTATGCCTCCGGCAAGGTCGCCGAGGCGGTCGATGCTTTTCTGCAAGGGGCCGCCGGCGCCGGCTACCGCGCCGTGACCGAGCGCGTGTTGCCGGGAGCGATGGTGCAGGCGGTGGCCGACGCCGCTACCTTCTTCCAAATCGAGTTGCCCGCGCTCGCGGAGTGGAGCTTCACGCAGGAGCAGGCGGCGCGCATCGCCGCACCGGCGCTCAGCGTGCTCGGCGGCGAAAGCCCTGGCCTCTGGCCCGGATGGACGGAGATCGACAATCTGCTGAAGACCTGGCTGCCGCAGACTGAGGGCTTCGTGCTGCCGAACGCCACCCACCTGCTGCAAATCCAGAACCCGCGCGGCATGGCCGAGGGACTGGCCGGCTTCTTCGCCCGCCACCCAATACCCGTCACCGCCTGACCGCAGCTGCCGAAAGCAGGCTGCCCCACCTGCTGGAACCGTTCGCGGTATGTTGCATCGTCATGTCGGCGCACCAGGCTCGGGCGCCGGCGTGGCACGGAGAGGAGAGACACGATGACCACGCATACGACCACCGGCACGTTCCGGGTCGGCAACGTCGAGATCCAGTGCCTGACCGACGTCGACTGCGTGATGCCCTTCCCGCTCGACGCCGTCTTCCCGAACGCGCCCGCGTCGGCCTGGGACGAGTACAAACGGCGCTACCCGCAGGCGTTCTCCGCGGATGGTCTGTGGAGCGCGCACATCGGCTCGCTGCTGCTGCGCTCCGGCGGCAAGACGGTGATGGTCGACACCGGCGTCGGCCCGGAGAAGGTGGAGATGCTGGGCGGTGTCTCCGGCACGCTGCCCAATGACATCAAGGCGAAGGGCGTCAACCTCGACGACGTGAGCAGCGTGGTGCTCACGCACCTGCACTTCGATCACGTCGGCTGGAACACGCTCAACGGCCGCCCGCTCTGCCCGAAGGCGCGCTACATCATGGGTGGGGCCGACTGGGAGTTCTTCAGCCAGCCGGAAGTCCAGCAGAACTTCCCGCCCTACTTCGACCGCACGCTCTCGCCGCTGAAGACGCTGGACATCGTTGACCTGGTGTCCGGCGAGACGGCGGTGACCGATGAAATCACGCTGCTGCCGACGCCGGGCCACACGCCGGGCCACCTGGCCGTGCTGATCGCCTCCGCGGGCGAGAAGGCGCTGATCACCGGCGACGCGCTGGTGCACCCGGCGCAAGTGAGCGAACCGGAGTGGAAGTTCGGCTTCGACGCCGACGCCGACCAGGCGGTCGCCACGCGCAAGCAAATGATCGACCGACTGGAGGCCGACGGCATCCGGCTGATCGGCTGCCATTTCCCCAGCCCCGGCTACGGCAGCGTCGTGCGCATCGCGGGTAAGCGCTACTTCCAGGCGGTGTAGGCAGCCCTCTACCACGGCGGGCGGCAGTCGAGAGGCGCAACATGCCGGGGTCGCTTCTCCGCCAGATCGCCATCGTGACGGCTGGCGGACGCGGCACCGGTTCGCTACCCCGCCCAACAGCGGTTTCCGCAGCCGTGGACTACGGTTCCAGCGTGAGCCGCCGCGCGTGGTCGATCGTGAGGGTGAAGTGACCGACGACCTGCATACCGATGATAGTTTCGTCGCCGAGATCGGTGATGGCGATGTCGGTCAGCGTGTAGGCGCCGATACGCAGAACCCCGCGGTAGGCCGGAGCAAGCACTGTTGAGCCATCGGCAAGTTGCAGCCTGAGCCGGTGCCGTGGTGCGGCGTCGTTGGGGAAGGAGCCCTGTGGCACCACGACAAAGCCCGTGTACCCGGTATCCACCAGGGCCTCGACGCCCAACTCATGGGCGGAATGATTGGCGCGAACGGAGATCGGCACGTAGGGGACGCGCGTGCTCTCGACACCCCGGGCGTTCAGCGCCATGTGTCGACGGCGACGGCGCCAACTTTGAACAGGAACGTGTCAATGAGCTGCGCCTCTTCTGCCTTTTGCATCGCCTCGGGCAGGGTCAGCGCCAGGACCAGCCGGCCGTCAGGTGCCACCGCGACGTATTCGCCCCGGTGATCGCGCTCCAACGGTTGTACATAGCGGGCATAGAGCTGGTCGGCTTGCTCCAGGAGATCAGCCTGGGACTCGGCGGTCATCGGCGGACACCTCGACGCGGCATGCGCTGTGGTCGGCGTCTCGCATTTGTTTATCTCTCCGGGAAGTTTATCACCGCCGCGCCATCGACATCGAAAGTCGTGTGGGCGCGGCAGGTAGTGGCCGAGGAGCAAGGCGATGGCCGAACTCACGGGTCAGGTGGCGATCGTGACCGGCGGCGGCCGCGGCATCGGCCGCGCGATCGCGCTGGCGCTCGCCGCCGCGGGCGCCGCGGTGACGGTCACGGCGCGCTCGGCCGATCAGCTCGGCGAGACCGCCGCCGCCATCACGGCCGCTGGCGGCAGGGCGCTCGTCCTGCCGGCCGATGTGACCGACCGCCAGGCCGTGGAGGGCGTCGTTTCTGAGACGGAGCAGCAGCTCGGCCCGGTCACGCTGCTGGTGAATAACGCCGGCATCATCACGCCCTTCGGCCCAGTCTGGGAGGTGGATCCCGAGGCATGGCGGCGCTGCATGGACACGAACGTCTACGGGACGTTCCTCTGCAGCCGGGCGGTACTGCCGGGGATGATCGCCCGTCGAGAGGGTCGAATCGTCAATCTGGCTGGGTCGGATCCCGCGCAGAAGGCCGTGCCGATGGCCACCTGCTACGACGGCTCCAAGGCGGTGATCCTGCGACTGAGCGAGGGGCTCGCCGCCGAGACCAGGGAGTACGGCGTGAGTGTCTTTTCACTGATGCCGGGCGGTGTTCACACCGCGATGGTGGACGAGCTGGTTCGCTCCCCGTGGATGCTGAAGCTGAATCCGGCTGTCGGCGACTTCGATCGCTACTGGCGTACACCCCCCGAGCGGGCGGCGGCGCTGTGTGTGCTCATCGCCTCCGGCCGGGCCGACGCGCTTTCGGGCCGCTTTCTCAGCGTCCATGACGATCTGGAGGAACTGGTCCGCAACTCCGAGGAGATTTGCAAGGAAGACCGCTACGTGCTGCGGCTGAAGACCTGAGACGGTGGCGAGTCCTGCCGCGGCAGATGCACGGCGTCCGCGCTGGCGTGGACTGGGTAAACAATCACTGCGCACCGAGGTTCTGTACGAACATCGCAGGCTCCACTCGGCCGCGGCGTGCGGTAATCTTTGGTGTCGGCCGCGGCCGGCCCCTGCCGGAATGGCGAGGCGGCCCGCCGGCCCGCGCGGAGAGGAGCGCCAGCTATGACCGCCGCACCACGGCCGATCAGCCCCGAGGACGTGCTGCGTTTCCAGAACGTGAGCGAGGCGCAGATCTCGCCGGATGGCACGCGCGTCGCCTACACCGTGCACACGACGGACCTCGACGCCGACACGGTGCGCAGCGCGATCTGGCTCGTCCCGTACGACGGCGGCGCGCCCGTACAGTTTACGTCCGGCACGCACAGCGACAGCGCCCCGCGCTGGTCGCCGGACGGCACGCGGCTCGCCTTTCTCTCGGACCGCGAGGGCAAGCCGCAGCTCTATCTCATGCCCGTGGCGGGCGGCGAGCCGCGGAAGCTCACCGACCTACCGGACGGCGCGGGCGTGCCCGTCTGGTCACCGGACGGCACGCGGATCGCCTTCTCCGCCAGCGTCTCGCGCGAAGAGCCGCCGAGCGATCCCAAGGAGCGCGAGCGCTGGGCGCGGCGGCCGAGGCACCTGACCACCACCGCCTACAAGGCCGATGGCGCCGGCTTCGTCGCCGACCGCTGCCTGCGCCTGTACGTCGTGCCGGCCCAAGGGGGCGAGGCTCGGGCGGTCACGGACCTGGCGCAGGACGCGAGCGATCCGGCCTGGTCGCCGGACGGCGCCACGCTCGCCTTCGCCGGCGCCCGGCCAGAAGAACGCGACCTCGAACATCCCTTCGGCCTGCTCGGCCTGAACGGGCTCTACCTCGTGCCCGCCGAGGGCGGCGAGCCACGCCGGCTCTGCGTGCTGGCGAAGCTGGGACAGCCCGCCTTCGCGCCCGACGGCCGGACGATCGCCGTGCATGCGAGTGGCACCGACCTGAGCGATCGCCTCGCCGACTTGCACGTCTGGCTGGTGCCGCTCGCTGGCGGCGCGCCGCGCGACCTGACGCCCGGGCTTGATCGCGGCGTCTCCCTGCCGTTTCCGCCCACGCCGCCGCCGCGCCCGGTCTTCTCGGCCGACGGCTCGCGCCTGCTCTTCGCCGTCGGCGACCACGGCAACGCGAATCTCTGCTCGGCGGGCGTGCAGGATGGGGCGATATCCGTGCTGCTCGGCGGCGAGCGCGAGGTCATCGCCTGGAGCTACGCGCCGGCGGCCGAGCGGCTGGCCTTCGTTGAGAGCGACCCGCGCACGCCGGCCGAAGTCTCGGTTGCGCGGGCGGACGGCAGCGCCGAGCGGCGGCTGACGCGTCTGAACGGCGCGCTGCTCGCGGAGCTGGCCTGGCAGCCGGCCGAGCGGCGCAACTTCGCCACGCCGCACGGCGAGATCGAGGGCTGGCTGCGCCTGCCGCTGGGCGGGCAGCGTCCCGCGCCGCTGCTCGTGCTGATCCACGGCGGGCCGCAAGGGGCACACGGCAGCGCCTTCCTGGGATTGGACCATGCGCTTGCCCACTGCGCGGCGGCGCGCGGCTGGGCGGTGCTGATGCTGAACCCCACCGGCAGCGGCAGCTACGGCCACGACTTCGCCACGCGCCTCGTCGGGCGCTGGGGCGAGGAGGACTTGCCGGAGCAGCTTGCCGCGGTCGATGCGCTGATCGCGGAGGGGATCGCAGACGCAGAGCGGCTGGCCGTCGCGGGCTACAGTTACGGCGGCTACATGACGAGCTGGGTGGTGGGGCACACGGACCGCTTCAAGGCGGCGGTGATCGGCGCGCCGGTCACGAATCTGGAGTCGATGTACGGCACGAGCGACATTGGCGTACCCTTCCTGCCGGCCGAGATGGGCGGCCCGCTGCCGGAGACGCGGGAGACGTACCGCCGCCTCTCGCCGATCAACTCCATCGACCGGGTGCGCACGCCCTGCCTAATTCTGCACGGCGAGGCGGACGATCGCTGCCCGATCGGCCAGGGCGAAGAGTGGTTCGCCGGCCTGCGCGCCCGCGGGCAGACGGCGGAAATGGTGCGCTACCCCGGCGGCAGCCACGGCTTCATCTTGCTTGGCCCGCCGAGCCATCGGCTCGACTTCCTGCAGCGCGTGCTGGGCTGGATCGAGCGCTACACGCTGACCCCCGCGGCCGAGCCGGCGCTGGCTGCCAGCCCGGCGCCGGCCGACTGACGCGGGCTGACTCAGTGGGTGGCGTGGTACCATGCGCCCCGCGGCGCGCTGTTTGTCTCGCGCGCCGCGGGGCGCATGCGATGCCGCTCAAGCTCGGCCTGATGTACATCCCCGCTTACGAGAGCGGCTTCACGCAGCCGTTCGCCGCCTGGTACGCGCAGATGCTGGAGCAGATCGCGCTGGCCGACGCTGCCGGCCTGCACGGCGTCTGGCTGGCCGAGCACCGCATCCCCGGCTACGCCTTCGCCGCGCCGCAGGTCTTTCTCAGCGCTGCTGCCATGCGCACGCGCCGCATCCGCCTGGGCACGGCCGTCTGCCTGGTCTCGCTGCACCACCCCGTGCAGACGGCGGAGGACTTCGCCGCGCTCGACGTGCTTTCCGGCGGGCGGCTCAACTTCGGCGCCGGCCGCGGGCAGTTCCCCTACGACTTTGCCGTAGCCGGCGTGCCGCTGGAGGAGTCGCGCGAGCGCTTCGACGAAAACCTGGACGCGATCCTGCGCCTCTGGTCGGAAGACGGCCCGGTACGGCACCGCGGCCGCTTCCACCTGTTCACGCACCGCCTGCTGCCGAAGCCGCTGCAACGGCCGCACCCGCCCGTCTTCGCCGCGGCGGCGCGCACGCCGGCTTCGTATACCTGGGCCGGCGAGCGCGGCTTCCATCTGCAGATCGCGCCGTTGCTCTTCTCCGACCTCGAGGTGCTGCGCGGCCACGTCGCCAGCTACCGCGCGGCCGCCGCGGCCGCCGGCCACGACCCGGCCGCGCTCGACCTGCTCGCCGCCTATCCGCTCTACGTGGGTGAGCGTGAAGAAGACGCGGTGCGCGCCGCCGACCCGCATCTGCGGCGCCTCGCCCGCTACAACGCCTTCGCCCTCTTCGCCGGCATGGACTGCGGCCGCCCCGGCGCCTTCGAGGAGTATTTCCGCCGGCGCGAAGGCGCCGGCCCGACCGAAGACGGCGTGCCCGCAGGCGCCGGCCGCGACTGGGACGCCTGGAAGCGCGGCCGCGTGATCTTCGGCCCGCCCGACCGCGTGGTGGAGCAGATCGGCCGCGTGGCCGAAGAACACGGCGCCACCTACCTGCTCTTCGAGGTCTTCTACGGCGGCCAGTCGCACGCCGAGACGATGGCCTACCTGGAACGCCTCGCCGCCCGCGTCATGCCCCAGCTCGACCTCGCCCCGCCCCCGCCGGCCGTCACCAACCAACTCGCAGATCCGCGAGCCGACGAACTCGGCAACCTCAAAACCGCCTCCACAGCTCTCCCCTCGCCCAGGATTGGGACAGTGAGATCGTCCCGGGGGTGAGGGCCGAGGGCCGAGGGTGAGCGCCGAACAGCGGAAGTGATGAACGGACCATGTCAGAACAGTCAACCACCGGCCCGGCATTTGACCTGATTGTGCGTCGCGGCAGCGTTTGCGACGGCAGCGGCGGCGAGCCGTACGCGGCCGACGTGGCCGTTGCCGGCGATCGCATCGCCGTCGTGGCGCGGGAGGGCGATCTGCGGCTGGCCGGCGCCCGCGCCGAAGTCGTGATCGACGCGGCCGGCATGGCCGTGGCGCCCGGCTTCATCAACATGCTCAGCCACTCCTACATCACCATGCTGCACGACGGCCGATCGCTGGGCGAGCTGAAGCAGGGCGTGACCACACAGATCTTCGGCGAAGGCACCTCGATGGGGCCGCTCACTGACCAGGACCGGCGCCGCCTGCAGGGGCTCGACCCCGCGCTCGACTACCGCGTCGAGTGGCGCTCGCTGGCCGAGTACCTGCAGTACGCCGAGAAGCATGGCATCAGCCAGAACGTCGCCTCGTACATCGGCGCCACCACGCTGCGCACCTACGCCGCCGGCCATGCGAACCGCCCGCTGACGGCCGGAGAGCTGGACACCGTGCGTGGCCTGATCCGCGAGGAGATGGTGGCCGGGGCGCTGGGCGTCGGCTCGGCGCTGATCTATCCGCCCGGCTTCTTCTCCGACACCGACGAGCTGGTCGCGCTGTGCGCCGCCGCGGCGCCGTATCAGGGCAAGTACATCTCGCACATGCGCAGCGAGGGGCTGGGCCTGTTGCAGGGCGTGGACGAGCTGATCCGCATCGCGCGCGAGGGCGGCGTGCCGGCCGAGATCTACCACCTCAAGGCGTCGGGCCGCGAATCGTGGCCCTTGATGGCCGATGCGATCGCGCGCGTCGAGCGCGCGCGGGCCGAAGGCTTGCGGATCACGGCCGACATGTACACCTACACCGCCGGCGCCACGGGCCTCTCCAACTGCATCCCACCCTGGTTCCACGAGGGCGGCCAGGACCGGCTGGTCGAGCGGCTGGGCGATGCGGCGGTGCGGCGGGAGATCCGCGAGGCGATCGAGACGACAAGCGACGGCTGGGAGAACCTCTACCGGGCGGCCGGCGACCCGGAAAACATCCTCCTCCTGCAAACGCGCAGCCCCGATCTGCGCCACCACCAGGGCAAGACGCTCGCCGCCGTCGCCCGCGCTGAGGGCAAAGACCCGATCGAGACGATCTTCGACCTCGTGGCGCAGGACCGCTCCCGCATCGGCACGGCCTACTTCATGATGTCCGATGAGAACGTACGGCTGGGGTTGAGCCAGCCCTGGGTCTCGCTCGGCTCGGACGCCGGCTCGATGGCGGCGGAGGGCGCCTTCCTGCTGCGCTCCACGCACCCGCGCGCCTACGGCAACTTCGCCCGCTATCTGGGCAAGTACGTGCGCGAGGAGCGGCTGGCGCCGCTGGGCGAGGCGGTGCGCCGGCTCAGCCGCCTGCCGGCGGAGAACCTGGGGCTCGCCGGGCGCGGCCGCATCGAGGAAGGCTGCTTCGCCGACCTCGTCGTCTTCGACCCCGTGACGATCGCCGATCGCGCGACCTACGAAAACCCTCACCAATACGCCGTGGGCGTGCGCGACGTGATCGTCAACGGCCGCGCCGCCCTGCGCGACGGCGAATTCGCCGGCCACCTCCCCGGCCGGGCGCTGCATGGGCCGGGCAGAAGCGGCCGGGCTTAGACGTTAGATTGACAGCATCGGATTTCGGATCATACGCGTCAGACCATTCGGCAGTTTTTCATAGCCGGTCGGGAGAATCACGATGCGTATCCCTGCCGTCGCCCTGCTGCTCAGCGTTTTCCTGCTGTTCCCGGCCCGCTCGCTGCAAGCGCAGCAGGCGCCGGACATCAAGACCGTGATCGAAACCTACAAACAGGCGCTGATGAAGCTCGACGGCCCGACCGTAGCGAGTCTCTTCGACGACAATATCGTGGTCAACGATCTGGGGATGACTGCCAAAGGGAAGGCCGAAGCGATCGCCGAACTGGGGCAGGCCGTCGCGCAGAACCCCGGCCTGACGATCACCTTCGGCGACACGGTGTACGTACTGGATACCGCACTGGAGCGCTTCGCCTTCAGTTCCGATCCGGTTACGGCGGCCGGATTTAGCCGGCTGTGGGTGATCGAGACGATCGTGGTGCAGAACGGCAAAATCGTCAGCTACACTGCCATCTTTGACAGCAGCGACGCCGAAACTGCCCGCTTCCTTGCCGCAACAGCCGGCGGCTAACGTCCGGCGGCCGGTCAGGCTTCGCCGGTGCCCAGCATCACCACGCCGGTGAAGTTGACCTGGCGGCCGTCGTACTGGCTGGCGATCGACTGCAGGACGCGCGACTGGGCCGCGGCCCGCTGTGCGGGCGCAACGCCGGCGAAGAGCCGCTGCACGTCAGGCTGCAGCTCGAAGAGACCCTGCCAGGCCTGCTCCGGCCCACCCGGCCAGGGAAACGGCAGCGTGTGCTCGCTTTCGCGGATGCCGGTGAAGCCTGCCGCCCGGAAGGCCGCGGCGAGGGCGCCGGGCCGCGCGTAGCGCAGGGCATCCGGCAGGCCCGCGGCGACCGGTGCGGCGTGGTTCGCCAGCAGCGTGCGCACGGCGAACAGCGTGTTCCGCTGCGGCGGACCCCAAGAAAGCACGGCAAGTCGCCCGCCCGGCTTCAGCACGCGGCGGCACTCCAGCAGCGCCCGCGCGGGATCGGGAAAGAGGGTGATCGCCAGGCGGCAGACCACCGCGTCGAATACGCTGTCGGCGAAGGGCAGCGCCTGCGCATCGGCCTGTTGCAGCCGCACGTTCGTGCAGGCCGCGCGGCGCAGCCGCTCCGCCGCGCCGGCCAGCATGGCCGGCGCCAGGTCAACCGCGGCCACGCTGCCGCCGGGCGCCACGGCTCCGGCCAGGGCAAGGGTCAGATCGCCCGTGGCGCAGGCGAGGTCGAGCGCGCGGGCGCCGGGCGCCGGGCGCGCCGCACGGACCGCCAGCGCCGTGGCCCCGGCGTAATGTGCCGCGAACTCATGCTGCCAGCGGCGCCAGGCCGGCGCCCGCTCGCTCCAGGTTTCGAGTGCGGTGTTCTGCATTTGCTCTCCCGGCCGGGGCGAAATCATTCGCACGGCGCGCGACGCCCCTCCATCCAGTCGAGCGTAGCGGCCGAACGTTACGAATGCAGAACGAAGCTTGCAGGGTATGCACGCTGCCGGGTCGCCGTGTGGGGTAGGGCGATGCAGTCGCTTTCCGTGCACACTGCGGGTGCGGGCTGGGTCGCTTGTCGCCTCGCTGCCTGGCGCCAGTGTGGCATACGACGGCATGCCGCAGCGTGCTCCCACAGAGTCATTGCCGCGGCAGTTTGGTGTTGTCCCAACTGACGGTGTGCGCCGGCTGAAAACGCACCCAGCGCCAGTGGCGGCCGCGGGCCGTGCGGCTGGCATATTCGCGCCGGCCGGCCTCGCCGTGCCCCAGCGCGTACTTGTCCGCCATCTGCTCTTTCGCCTTCGCCAGGTCTGGGTCGGCCTGCTCGGCGGCCTGGTCTTCCAGCACGGTGGCGCGGCCCTGCAGCATCACGCCCTGCAGCTCGGGGAAGCGCTCGTTGCGGTCGACCAGCACCGTGGCGATCGGGTTGCGGCGCAGGTTCACGACCTTCTGCCCGCGGCAGTAGAAGTAGACTTTGCCGCCGGCCCAGCCGAACCAGAGCGGCGTAAGGTTGATGCGGCTGCCGGGGCCGATCGTGGCGACGCGCATGTTCCAGCAGCTCGCCATCAGCTCGTCCAGCTCGGCGGGTGAGAGCGCCAGTTCGGCGGGAATGGGCATCGTTGCGCCTCCTGCGGCGGGCTCGGCCGCTGCCGCGAGTGTACGGCCCGGCGGCGCGATCTGTCGCCCGATCTCGGCGACGGGCGCTACTGTCCCGCCGGTGCCAGGTATTCCGCGGCCACGAAGCCTTGCTGGCCGTTGTAGGAGACGCCGATCCAGTCGTGGCCGTCGGCGTTCGGCGGCGGGAAGGGGCCGACCACGCTCACCGTCGTGCCTTCCGGCAGCAGCGTCAGCTTGTTGTCGCCGATGCCGGCGCCGCCGCGCAGGTAGGCGCCGTCACCGTCTGTGCCGCTGACCATGGCCTGCATGCC
>Ga0209166_10000338_pt1 | contig 55544 bp, 50 predicted proteins | sample Coa_R1_3_FD_187151 | JGI IMG/M metagenome (GOLD analysis project Ga0209166, IMG submission 187151) | Surface soil microbial communities from Centralia Pennsylvania, which are recovering from an underground coalmine fire - Coalmine... | ecosystem: Environmental > Terrestrial > Soil >...
CATAGTCCCGCGGGGCGGCTTCCTTCAAGTCGCTGTATCCGAAGCGCCCTTACACAGCGTCTCGAATCCCAACTCTTCGCTCGGGGGGCGCTTCAGATACAGCCCTAGGACTTACCGGGATTTATCCAGAAACTCATAATTCCGACAGATCAACGCCGCTCTAAGCCACTGCAAATGACAGGGTTGAGTTTGGACGTTCGGTTGCAGCGTGTCTCAGCAGCAGTGGAGATCCTCCCGCGTCCGCATGGCTTAGCTGCCAGATTTCGGAATGTACACTGGAACCAAATTTTCGACTGCCGTTCCCAGCTCGAACGGGGCGAACTACGATCCGCGTGGCGGCAGCATCGGCACGTCCACATGTTCTGAACCGTGGGATCGGCCGCGATGGGCAAGCTAAGCGTCGGGCATTGAGTAGTTGGGGACACATCTTCGCAGAAAGGAATGAAAACGCATGATGCGATTTGCAAAGATCGAAAAGATTGCATCCAGAGTTGCAGTAGGAGCGCTCGCCCTCGTGAGTTTGCTGAGCATGGCTGCGAGCACACGGGCACAGGATGCAGAGAGGCCCTATCCGACGATGCTCCCACTGTCGCAGTATTTAATGGACCGGGATGCGGCAATCGCGCTGGCGCGAAGCGCCGCGCCGGAGGGCATTTCAAAGGATGCGTCTGTTTTGGTGCTGACGCCCAAAGGCTGGGAAACGGCGGTCCAAGGTACGAATGGTTTTGTGTGCATGGCGGGACCATCATGGACGGCCAGCATTGACTTTTATGACGTCTGGAGTCCGAAGCAGAGAGGGGCGATTTGCCTCAATCCACCGGCTGTGCGGTCGATCCTGCCGATTTTTCGCAAGCTGACGCAAATGACGCTGGCTGGAGTGACCTCTGTAAAAGAGCGCATCGCGGGTATTCAAGAGGCCTATGCGAAGAAGGAGATTCCGGCGGTGGAGCCGGGGGCAATGAGCTATATGATGTCGAAGGATGCATACCTTACCCATTTGGGCCATTCACACAATTTATGCCACGTGATGTTTTTCTTGCCGATAAAAGATCCTGCTGAATTGAACGCCAATGATCCGAACTCACCCATTTTTTCTACATCTTTGTGGTTCCCGGACCCTGACAAACCGGATAGTCCACTGAACAAAGGGCTGCCGCCGCTGCGGACCGTCCCAATCGAGGTGCCGTATTGGTCCGATGGCACTCTGGCGTTCCATTAAATAAAGCCGTATCAACAGCATCGATCCAGGAACGACCTCAGGTCCTGGTAAACGGGCTTATCGCCATCAACTCAGGAGTTGTCGGCCCGCACTGCAAGAAGGAGGACCTTGTGCGATGGAACTAACAGCCCAGGCGTTTCGTAAGTTTAGAAATGACCCGAGAGAGATTCAACCCGCTTCAGAGAACAGGTGACACTGATCGTCGAGAGTTCTTGTTGGGGATGGCGACTGCTAGCTTCGTGACATTTGCCGGAGCCAGTTCTAAGAGCAGCAACCTCCACACGCGTCAGGAGCGACCGGCAGGTTTGCGAACGTATCTGGCAAACGAAATGAGAAAAGCTGGGATTCCCGGCATGCAGGTCGCGGTCACACGGCAGGGGAACGTTGTCTTTTTCGATTCATTTGGAGCTGCAGATATTGAGAACTCGGTGCCGGTCACAGATTCGACCGTGTTTCAGATCGCTTCCTGTACGAAAGCATTCGTTGCGGTCGCGGTAATGCAGTTGGTAGAAGAGGGAAAGCTTGATCTCGACGCGCCCGTGTCGCGCTATCTCGAAAATCTGCCGACGGATTGGCGGGCCGTGACAGTCGGCCAAGTCGCTTCGCATACGTCAGGACTGCCCGACCTGGTAAGCAATTTGGCTGCGCTACGGTTGATCGTGGAGGGAAATGCTGAGGCTTCATGGGCAAAAGTGCAAACCATGCCCATGGAATTCAAGCCGGGCGAAAAGTTCAATTACGTTCAAACAAACTACGTAGTGCTCGGCAAGATCCTTGACGCCCTTACGGGTGAGTCGTTCGTTCAGTTTATCCGCCAGCGTCAACTTGCACGAGTCGGCATGCGACGAACCTGTTTCGGGGACGACCATGACATCGTCCTACGCAGCGCGAGAACCTATACCCCTTATCTGCTGAAGGACGGCAAGCCCAAGCGCACGAGCGGCCTCTACAAGACTTATATCGAGTTCCCGGAGATGCTTCGCACCTGCGGGGGATTGAACAGCACGGCAGAGGAGATCGCTCGTTGGTTGATTGCGCTGCAGGGTGGAGCGTTGCTGGAAAAAAAGGCCAGTGCGTCGACACTTTGGACTGCTCGGCGTCTAAATGATGGCAAACCTGGACCGTGGGGATTGGGGGGATGGGTATTCGACCGTCCTAAACATCCTGTATTTTTTTCCGTGGGCGCTGCCAAGGCAGCGCTCGCCGCTTATCCCAATGATGATTTGGCAATCGTGGTGTTGACCAACCTGTCGGCAGACCTGTGGCTTCCGTTTATTGACGGCATCGCGGCTCACTATCTACCTGATCTAGCGAATGCGACGGGAGAGAGGTTGGACTGATTCCGGCGAAAATAAAGTGGCAACTGCTCATTCGAGCGCCTTCTAGCCTTCTGGAATTTTGTGAGCGAATTGACTGCCACTCGGAGGTTGGAACTCTGACTCAGGCGCAGGCCATACAATTCGCCCGGCTCCGGAGGGAATGACACGGCGGCTCCTCCATGCCGCTTTCCCGGTAATCACTGATCTGTGATCCGTTTGTGATTCGTTAGCACTGCTCACAGCTGTCTTCCATCGCTCTTACGGTGCCCGCCGTGTTCTCTAGGTTGTTGAAATGGGAATCAGCTTTCGATCACCAAAGGAAGAATTTCCAGACTCAGGTCGTGGTGTCCGCTTCCGGAGCGCCGAACAAAAGCCGCACCGGAGGTCGTGCCGATTGCGGTTCATGGGTTGCAGGTTCCCAGCTCAGCTCCCAGGCTGGACTCGGAGCAGTGGAAAGCGTATCACTCCCGGGCCAGGCAAGCAGGGGTTCGGTTCACCGCGCTATCACAGGAACTGCACGTTGCTAATCGTTATCTCGCACTGTCGTTTTGTGACATCCTGGAACTAATCGATTTCACGAAGCAAGCTCCGACATTGCACTCCTTACGACAGCGGCACTCCTTCCTAAGGAAATGCATAAACAGATTGACGGACATTGGATCGAACCCTCGCGTTGGGTTCAATTGCACCACTTCGGAGTAACACATTGCCGGGCGCCAAGCTGAAGCTCTATCACGCGAAGTCTCGATAGCCGCTTATCAGAATGCGTATCCACGCTGTTCAGGAACGAACACTTCGATCCGAAAGCGAACGTGTTTAGGCGGTTTGCATGCGCGTCTGCCATTGGATTGTTACATTTGCGCGGCGCAGCCTTGGCAAGCGATTTGCAATGCTCAAACGGGTTCATCTCCGGAGTCTGGGAAACGCCCGCAAAAATTCAAAGCCTTTCAGGAGACTTCCTATGGCGCCCCTTATTAGCCAACTCAAGCAGATTTTCCGGCGACTTGGCCGCGCGCCACTTTTCACGGCCGTCATTCTTGTCACTGTGGCTATCGGTGTAGGCGCCAACACCGTGATCTTCAGCGTGGTGGAAGGCGTCCTCCTCAAACCCCTCCCATACCAGCAGCCCGACCGGCTCATTGGCGTCTGGTATAAGGCGCCCGCGATTAACATCCCGAAAATCAATATGGCGGAGTATCTCTATTTCACTGATCGCGAACAAAACAAGACCTTGGAAGATATCGGTCTCTATGCTTTCTTGTCGTTTCACATTACGGGCGGCGCTCAGCCGGAGCAGGTCCAGGGATTGCAGGTGACAGATGGCACGTTGCCCATTCTGGGTGTTCGTCCTGCCCTCGGGCGTCTATTCACCAGGCGGGATGACTCGCCCGAGACGCCGCAGACCGTCATTCTTACTTATGCTTTCTGGCAACGGCATTTTGGTGGCGATGCTACGGTGGTCGGCCGCACGCTGAAGTTAGATGGGGCGATGCACGAAATTATCGGTATTCTGCCGGCCGAGTTCGTGTTCATGGATCGTTCTGATGTGGATGTTGTCGTGCCAGGGCAAATTGATCGCAACAAAACCACGCTCGGCGGCTTCAGTGTCAATGGCTTGGCGCGCCTGAAACCGAGAGTTACTTTGCAACAAGCCACGGCGGATTTGACCCGCCTGGTTCCGATTGCCACGCACAGTTTTCCCCCGCCAAAAGACTTCAGCATAGCGCTGTTTGAACAAGCAAATTTCACTCCCACTCTTCAGCCGCTCAAGATTGATGTCATCGGCGACATCGGCCACGTGCTTTGGGTTTTGATGGGAGGCATCGCTATCGTTCTGTTGGTAGCGTGTGCGAACGTAGCTAACCTGCTGCTGGTGCGCATCGAAGGCCGCCGTCAGGAACTCGCCATTCGCGTGGCTTTGGGAGCGGATCATAAAAATGTGGTCGCGGGGCTGCTGCTGGAGAGTTTGGTGTTGGGATGCGCGGGCAGCGCTATCGGGCTGGGCCTCGCGTACGGCGCTCTAAATTTGATTGTTGCTGCCGCGCCTACGGGATTGCCGCGCCTGCACGAGATCGGGATTGATATACCTGTGCTTCTTTTTACGGCAGGCCTGGCGGTTTTCGTCAGCCTTGTCATCGGTATGATTCCCGTTCTGAAACATTCAGGTATCAAGGCCACAACCGGTTTGCGTGAAGGCGGACGCGGCCTCAGTCAAAGCCGCGAGCGGCACCGCGCACGCAAAACGCTGGTGGTGGTGCAGGTTGCGCTGACGCTGGTCTTGTTGATTAGCTCGGGGCTGATGATTCGCACCTTCCGCGCACTCACCCGCGTTTCTCCAGGATTCAGCGATCCGAATACCATCGCGTCGTTCGACATCTTTATTCCCACGTCGCAGGTTCCTGACACAAGCCGGCTTGATGTTTTGCGCATGCAGCAAGCCATTTTGAACCAGCTGGCAACTGTTCCAGGAGTGAGTTCGGTTGCCATCAGTACAAGCCTTCCTATGATCGCGAACCCATCTTTCGATCCCGTGTATGCCAGCGACCGCACTTATAAAGAAGGCGAGCTTCCGCCTTTAAGCCTGGAAAAGTTCGTGTCGCCCGGCTTCTTTAAGACCATGGGCATCCCGTTGGTCGCCGGACGGGACATGACCTGGCAGGAAGAGCTTGAGAAACGGCCAGTCGTCATTGTCTCGGAAAATCTTGCTCGCAAGTACTGGGGCTCATCAGTCGCTGCTATCGGGAAATTGGTGCATGTCGGCGCGACCGATCCATGGCACGAAGTCATCGGGGTGGCAGGCGATGTCCACGATAACGGCGTAAACCTGGACGCACCTACGTCAGTCTATTGGGGGTTGTTTCAGGACAAATTTGTAACCCAAACAGAGCTGGTACGCCGCTACGTGCACTTTGTAATTCGCACGCCGCGCGCGGGGTCTGCGTCATTCTTCAGCGACAGCGAACGTGCAGTGTGGTCAGTGAATCACGATCTGCCGCTTGCCTATAACAAGACCATCGGTGAGCTGTACACCAAATCGATGGCGCGAACCTCGTTCACTCTGGTTTTGCTGTCGGTTGCAGGCGCAATGACGCTGCTATTAGGCATCATTGGACTCTACGGCGTGATCGCGTATGCAATCTCGCAACATACACGCGAAATTGGCATCCGTATGGCTCTGGGTGCGCAGCGTGAGGCACTCACCCGAATGTATATTCGCGAAGGACTGCTACTAACAGTGATTGGCGTGATCGGTGGTGTTGCCGTCGCTCTTACAACGATGCGTCTGATGAGTTCGCTGCTGTATCACGTGAGCCCAGTGGATCCGTGGACTTATTTTGTAGCAATGGTTTCAATTTTTATCGTTGCGTGCATTGCGACCTACGTACCGTCGCGGAAAGCTGCAATCGTGGACCCGGTGCATGCGCTGCGAGCGGAATGAGACCGTTCCGAGAACTGTTAGTGGAAGTGGCCTCGACATTGTCGTGGTTCGAAGTGAGACAAATCTCCTGCCCATCGGGCGACCCGGCGCGTGTATGCCGTCGTCGTACCCGCTCTCGCAAAGTGGGCGAATTGTCGAGACTCTGGTGAGGCGCCGTGCGGCGTAAGCATCCAGCGATACCGCAAAGGCGCTGACGCCGATTTTGGGGATGACCTGAATCTGCGTGCCGGGACGCGGACGGTCAATCCGCCCGCATCTGGTACCGCGCTTCCGAGAGAATTGTGCACCTCGACAGTTGAAACTCTGACTGGGGAAACAAACCGTGCGACCTGGGCCTACTTCAACAGGACCGACATACGGAAGAACATCAATATTCCGGCCGCCTTTTTGCGCTTTTCAAGTGCACTGAGCGGTGATCCGTTTGTGATCCGTTAGCACTGCTCACCACTGTCTTCCATCGCTTTTACGGTGTCCGCCGTGTTCTCTGTTTATTGAACTACGTTTTGAAGTGGGTTCGAGTACTCTCTCCCCCATAGACTCCCTGATCTAGCGCTCAGATCTGGTGATACCTGGACTGATACCACAATCAGGAAAGGCCCACCATGAACTGCGACCTCAACCCCACCAGGCCATCGGCGAAGACGCACTTTGGGTGAGCCGTCTCCATCGAAGTAACGAATGTCACTCTGAGACAAGTCCCTTCCTGCGACAGGGAGTACCCTGCTCGCTTACAACTGCCGGAATGTCCCAATCCGGATCATTCTTTGCCTCGTGCCAGGAACTTGTGTTGAGGGGGAGCCATGAATCGCTTTTGGCGGTTTGTAGTACTGCCTGCCGTTTTTTTGGCCTTGAGCGGCGCCGCTTTCTCGCAGGCGTCGTCCAGTTCGCTGCAAGGAACCGTTACCGATCCCAGCGGTAGCGCCATCGCCGGCGCGACTGTAACCGTTTCCAGCGACGAATCGAAGACGGAAAGAACCGTGACTACTGGTGCCCAGGGGGATTACCGTCTTCTGGCGCTGCCTCCGGGCACGTATATCTTGAGTGTCAGCGCGAAGGGCTTCGCTCATTACACGCAAACAGCGCTGCAACTGCTCGTCAACACCCCGGTGACCGCCAACGTGCAGCTTAAGGTAGGCTCCGCGACGGAAAACATAACCGTGACCAGCGAAGCTCCAGCTCTGAACATGACGGACGCATCGATCGGGAATTCGTTCAACGAGACGCAGGTCATCGAGATTCCGATTGAAGGGCGCAACGTTCCAGACCTGCTCAGCTTGCAGGCTGGGGTGGCTTATACCGGCAATCGCCCCGATATCAACAAAGATCAGGACACACGCAATGGTGCCGTGAACGGGGCTCGCAGCGATCAGAGCAACATCACTTTGGACGGCGTCGACGTAAATGACCAGTCGGCCGGCTACGCCTTTACGTCGGTGCTGCCTACCACTCTCGATTCGGTTCAGGATTTTCGTGTTACCACCTCGAACTACAACGCCGACCAGGGAGGAGGGTCCGGTGCACAAGTGGCTCTCGTTACCAAGAGCGGGACCAACTCTTTTCACGGAGCGCTCTACGAATATCATCGCAACACGATCACCAGCGCCAACGACTATTTCGTAAAGGGAGCCGAGGCTGCCAGCGGCCAGCCGAATAAGCCCGACAAACTCATCCGGAACATTTTTGGAGCGCAGATCGGCGGCCCCATCCAAAAAGACCGCCTTTTCTTCTTTGCCAATTATGAAGGGACCAGACAGCGGGAAGAGCAGAGCACCGTACGTACGATCCCAACGCCGTCACTCTGCGCCGGAAATCTCAAATACCAGTACTATCCCAATAACGATCCTACCCAGCCCCTGCAAGTACAAACACTAACGGCAACCGACATCAAGAATCTCGATCCCTGGACCACAGAAGGCATTAATCCGGGAGCGGCAGGCATCAACCCGGCGATTCTTAATCTGACTGGCTCTGGCAACCCGGGCTATTTCAATTCCACCTTCTGCACCGGCCAGTTCAACACCAACGACGCTTCTGTGGGCGATGGCCTGAACTATTCCGGTTTTCGGTTCCGCGCGCCTGTGAGCCTCGACAACAATGTCTTCATCGTGCGTCTGGATTACCACATCACCAGGAACGGCAAGCACACCATCTTCTGGCGGGGTTCGCTGCAGAACCTGCACAACCCGCAAGCTCCCTTCCTGCCCGGCAGCATGCCAGAACAAACTATCGACGATCACAGCAAGGGCTTTGCGGTCGGTTACACGTTTGTTCCAACGTCCAACCTGGTGAACACATTCCACTGGGGCTTCACGCGGCAGAGCACGGGCGTGATCGGCAACTCGAACCAGGAGTGGAACCAGTTCTACGGCCTCGATCAGGGCTTCACCTACAGCCACAACGCCCAGACTCCGGTGAACAACTTCATCGATGACGTGTCGTGGACGAAGGGATCCCACACACTTCAATTCGGCGTGAATACTGGCTTTGCACGGAACCCACGCGTGAGCTACGAACATTCATTCAGCGTCGGTAAGGGCGCAACCAATTGGATGTCTCCCACAGGTTTTGCCAACACGGCTACCCATAGCGATCCTGCGAACCCGCTCGCCTGCGGGACAATCGGGACCACTACTGGCGGGAGCCCACTCGATCCCTGCCATGGAGGCTTCCCCGAGCCTGCTTCGACACCGCAGTTTGATTATCCGATCATGAGCATGCTCGGGATGGTGTCCGATATCGTCGGAAACTACAACTACGACAAGACTGGTGCCCTGCTGAACCCCGGTGACGCCGTGAAACGCAGGTATGGCCTGAACTGGTATGAGTTCTATGGCCAGGACTCATGGCGCGTACGGCCCAACCTGACCATTACATACGGACTTCGCTGGTCGTTGTTCCCGCCGCCGTGGGAAGTCAACGGCCTTCAGGCGTCCCCTACGTGCGTCCCTTCGCAAAACGTCGGAATCGGATGTCCATCATGGTCGTACGACTTGGGCAAGGAATTCGCTCATAACGCGGAAGCGATGAAGTCGGGAATCGGTTACGATCAGACTCCGCTGGTCTCGTTCATTCTTGGCGGCCCGGGAAGTCCCGGACCGGGGTTCTATCATTTCGAAAAATCGGACGTATCGCCGCGGTTCGCTTTCGCCTACTCTCCACGTCCCCAAGACGGGTTCTTCAGGAAACTATTTGGTGACGGCGACAAGACTGTGATCCGAGGCGGCTTCAGCAAAGTCTACGACCGCTCCGGCATGCAACTGCTCAGCACGTTCGACGAGAATGCTCCCGGCGGGCTTTCGGCAACGGTACAGAATCCATGCTGCGCCGCAACCGATCCGGCCGGCTCAGGCACGCCTTACGATACTGCCGACGGCGTTCCCCGGATCACGAACATCAACAAGATTCCTAGCACCAATTCTTTCGGGGATACATTCTTTGAGCCGGCTCCTCCGGGGGCATTTCCGCAGACGCCGCCGGCCACCGGTCAAGCCATCACCTGGGGCATCGATCAATCGATCAAGACCCCCTATGCCTATGCGTTCGATCTTTCTTTTGGCCGCGAGTTGCCGAAGCGATTCTCGCTGCAGGTGGCGTATGTGAATCGCCTGGGACGAAATCTGCTTACCCAGCGTGATCTTCGGCAGCCCATCGATATCTTCGACCCCAAGAGCGGAGTTGATTACTTCTCGGCCGCGACCGCCCTGGCGAAAGTGGCGCAGGCGCAGCTCGCCGCTCCGGGAGGAGTCATCGATCCGACGAAAGTAAACGATAGCGTGGTCGGGCCTACGGCCTCGTTCTGGCACGACATGATCTCTCCCCTGTTCGTTGCAGGTTCCACCTATGCCAATGAGTACACCGGATTCGTGGGCACCAATAAGCCGAACGATGCCGGCGGCCTGATGCAGACCGTCTTCGCCTGTACTACGATCCGTTCCTCTCGTACCTGGGCAACGAAGTCGTGGGACTGGGGTACACCGACATTTACTACGGCCTTACCGACAGCACCAACACGTCTTTCAGTTTCAATGGCAACTTCTACGGCTTCAACGGACCGGGCTGCAGCAATCCTCTGGGATACGGCTTCTGTCCTGGAACTTCTCTGAACAATCAGGCGACCAGCATGTTTGCCTGGAGTTCAGTCGGCAGTTCGAACTACAACGCGCTGCAGGTCAGCCTGCGAAAGCAGATGGGCGCCGGACTTCAGTTCGACCTCAACTACACGTATTCGAAATCGATCGACTTTACCTCGAACGCGACCCGGCTGGGGTATAGCTCCAGTACGAATGTGGGCGCCCCGGGAAGCCGGCTGGCAAATGCATTTTCTCCGGAATCGCGCCGGGGGGTCTCCGACTTCGATACGCCTCATCAGATCAACCTGAACTGGATTTGGGAGTTACCGTTTGGTAAAGACAAGCATTTCGCCAACCGGGCAGGATCCGTTGCAGAGGCCGTCATCGGCGGCTGGGAACTTTCCGGAATCGCCCGCTGGACCAGCGGTTTCCCATTCACAGTGGACAATGGCAACTTCTGGCCGACAAACTGGGACGAACAAGGCATCGCGCAGTTGATTGCCAGACCGCAGATGGGACGCCATAAAGATCCGGCTACAGGTGCGGTGAGCGCATTCGTCAATCCAGGAGCGGCGTTTGCTGACTTCATGCATCCCTATCCCGGCCAGGCCGGATCGCGCAATGAGATTCGCGGCGACGGCTTCGCCGGACTCGACATGGCCTTGAACAAGCGCTGGCGGATGCCGTGGGAAGGACAGGCGGTGCAGTTCCGCTGGGAAGTTTTTAACGTGCCCAACCTGCACCGGTTCAATGCCCTCTCTGGTTTGGGAACGCAGGCGTGCGCTTGCATCGCCTCGTTACAGCAGATCCCGACCCAGTTTGGCAATTACACGGGCCTGCTTACGCAACCTCGCGTGATGCAGTTCGCATTACGCTACGAGTTCTAGCCACCACGGATGACGGAGGCAGATGCTTGCGTCCGTTGCGTTTAGAATTTCTGCGAACCTATGACGACGCTCGCACGCAAGCTGCGGCTGGTGGACTACTTTGCACTCGCCTTTGGCGTGATGGTGGGCACGGCCTGGCTCGTCGTCATGGACGACATCCTGCAACGCGGCGGCCCGCTGGGCGCAATTCTGGGTTTCACGGCGGGAGCGCTCGTTTTGCTTCCGATTGGGTACGTATACGGCCAACTGGTGAAAGCCATACCGGACGCGGCCGGCGAAGCCGCCTATGTCGCAAGATTCTTTCCGCCAGTCGTGAGTTTTGCCACCGGCTGGATGATGTTTCTCAGCTATTTTCTAACCTGCCCGTTTGAAGCCCTCGCCGCCGGCCGCATCGGGGGATATCTTTTTCCCGCCCTCAACACAATCGAACTTTATCGCCTCGGCGGTTACCCGGTTTATTTACCGCACATGCTGCTTGGTCTCAGCTTGACCATAGTGCTGACTTGGCTCAATTATCGTGGCATTCAGGCCAGCGCGCGGCTGGGCAAGACGACAACGTTCACGTTTCTGACCATGGTGATTATTTTTGCGCTGGCAGGCGCTGTGCACGGATCTGCGGCGAATCTGCATCCTCTCTTCAGCCACACACCGCTGCTCTCGATTCTTCTCGTTTGGCAAGTCGTGCCTTGGTTGGTTTCGGGCTTTGAATCGGTGGGAAAGTGCGCGGAAGAGGCGAGCCCCGGTTTTGCCGGCCGCGATTTTTCCGTCGCCATTCTGCTGACGATTTTTTCTGGCCTGGCATTCTTCTGGGTGGTGATCGGGGCCGTATCCTATGTGGCGCCGTGGCAGGGCTTGAACAGCAACCAGCAATTCCCTACTGCGGTCGCTTTCGAACGAGCGCTTCACGCGCATTGGATTGTCGTGGTGATTCTTGGCTCGGCATTGGTTGCCCTGGTGCAAGCGTTCAACGCGAACGTAGTCGCCTCATCGCGGCTGCTCTATGCCATGTCGCGCCGCAACCTGCTTAATCCCGCGATGAGCCGGGTTCATCCCAAAAATCAGACGCCATCGGCCGCAGTCATAGCCGTGGGCGTGGCAACCGCGGTTGCGATTTTTCTGGGAGAAGCCTTGTTGGTTCCTATTCTCGAGGTGGGAGCAGTTTGCTCGGCGGTAGCCTGGATGGCCGCTTGCGCTTCCTACTACAAGATGAAGCCACGAGGATTACGCCGCGCCGCCGCGGTTTTTGGTTTATTCGTGACCTCGGCGATGATTCTCGTCAAGGTCGTACCGCTGGTTCCCGGGCATTTCACTTGGCACGAGTGGGCCGCCTTGGCAATTTGGGTGGCGTTGGGAGCAGGCACCTACATGTCGCGCCGCCGCCTCCCTTCGGAAGAACCCTCTATGGAAGTGGTTGATGCTGCGAGTTGACGCACTCCGGACGTCGTACCGCATAAAACGCGTAATATGACCGACTACTCCAAATACAGTTTCTGGATGGAAACCTGCGGCGAGAGTCTTACGCCGCGTCCAGCCCTGACAAGCTCGATTGACGTTGACGTCGCGATCCTCGGCGGCGGGTACACGGGACTGTGGACGGCCTATTATCTTCTCCGCGACAATCCTCGCCTGAAAGTTGCCGTTGTCGAAAAGGAGATCGTCGGCTACGGCGCCTCGGGACGCAATGGTGGCTGGTGCTCTTCCAAATTCCCGGTTACCCCCGGCATGTTGGAGCGCCGTTATGGTCGGAACGCGCCCGGGCCCTCATGTTGGCAATGAACGCGACCGTAGACGAGGTCGGACGCGTTTGCCAGGAAGAAAGGATTGATGCCCACTTTCACAAAGGCGGAATTCTGACACTGGCGCGCGGCGAGCACCAGCTTCCATTGATCCGCTCGGCTTTTGAGGCATATTTCCGCCTGGGATTGCATCAACAGTACGAACTCTTGAGCGCCGAAGGGGCGCAGGAACACGTGCGCGTCACAAATGTCTGCGGGGCGTTGTTCGCGAAAGAGAACGCCAGCGTTCATCCCGGCCGTTTGGTCCGGGGATTGGCGCGAGCTGTTGAAAGGCGTGGTGGGATCATCTATGAGCAGACAGAAGTGACGGACTTCCGCGGTGGGAGTACTCCGCGGTTCGCTTCTCCGGCTGGTGAGATTCGGGCGAAGCATGCCATTGTGCTCGCCGGTGAATCGTATCTTTCGCGCTTGGCCAAACTGCATCGCGCACTTTTACCTGTGTACTCGCTGATCGCCCTGACGGAGCCTCTCTCCCCCAAGCACTGGGCGGAAATCGGATGGGGAGATCGCGCCAGCCTGGCTTCGTGCAATTACACCGTCGACTATCTGACGCACACGGCTGACGGACGAATTCTCTTTGGGAGCCGCGGCGCGCCGTATCGCTTGGGTTCCAAGATCAGCGACGACCAGGACCGCCATGCGGAAACCCACTCTCGCATAGAAGAATTGGTTGTGGAGTGGTTTCCCATGCTGAAGGGAACGAAATTCACCCATCGTTGGGGCGGACCGGTGGGGATGCCACGCGATTGGATGCCGATGACCGCCTTTGATCCGGCCACAAAGATCGCCACCGCGCGGGGTTACACCGGTCAGGGCGTCTCGACCACAAATCTGACGGCACGAGTTGTAACCGAGCTGATTTTGGGGAAAAAGACCGAATTGAGCTCACTGCCAATCGCACAGAGGCAGTCTGCCGCTTGGGAGAGAGAGCCATTCCGCTGGCTGGCGGTGCGGTATATGCAAAGTGCATTTCTACGCATCGACGCCGCCGGAAAAAGCGGGCGGCCCAAACCGGCAGATTCTCCTGTAGCGGAGTATCTCGGCCGCCACTGAGCACGTCAATTGTCAGTTAGGCGTGGAAAACCGCGGTTCGCCATCGTGGGCGAGTAATAGGGGTCGCAATCGTTCCGGTCTCAGGCTGTACTCTTCCTTTCCCCCCTCGTGTGCCCGAAAATTGCGAGGCGACACCCCATATTGCTTGGCGAACGAACGGCTGAAATGCGCCGAGTCGCTGAACCCCCACGAGAAAGCAATTTCAGTAATCGTCTTGTCGCGCAATCGCGGATTGGCAAGATCATTCCGGCATTCTTCCAAACGCCGGGCTCGGATGTAATCTCCCACCGAATTGCCGGTGACGGCGAACAGCCGGTGCAGGTGTCGCACGGAAATCCCCACAGCCGACGCAATCTCTGCCGGCCCCATGCCTGCCTCCGCAAGATGCATATCGATAAATTGCTGGATGCGTTCGCGATGTTCGGTTGCCGATTGGACCGTTCGATCATATCGGCAGGTCTCGGCAAAACCATCTTTGCCGATACAAGCGGAGAGAATGCCGAAGTAAGCGTCCAAAGCCGTCGCACGCTCATGCTCATCCAGGTGCTCGGCCTCCTCATACAGGCATTGGGAGAGGCGGCATAGCGTAGCTCCCAACCCTCTTCCGCTGATTCGCTGGGCAATCGGGATTACCCGGCTGCGTATTCGCTGCTCCATCATCCAGCGCGGGACTCGGGAATAAAGCCTCGTACAATCCGTGCTGCAGGTGGAGCACCAGGGAGTTCCAGAATCGATTACCGTGCTGTCTCCCGGCTTCAGCCACACGCTATGGCCGTTCTGCATGTACTGGCGCAAACCGACAAGTTGAGTGATGACGATGCACGATCGATTCTCCTCCACCACGGTATCGGTCGGCCATTTCCAGAAGGCCAGGGGACTGGAAGAGAAGCGCGTCAGTTTCACGCCGTCAATGGTGCGTACCTCGATGCTGCCATGAAAGGACGTCCGGGGCAGCTTGATCCGGCAATCCCCGCAGATCTGTTGTGCTTTCCAACGCCATGCGTCGACGCGATCCCCAACCGGCAACGCCTCAGTGGTGAACAGGTGTGACATCGTGGCCCCTTTGGCGCGCTATCGTAGATTGCCATCATCTACCTACACACGTGCGCCAAGCAATTTGTCGGCTGACCCGGAATGCCGATACTGCCGCGAAACCATAGCATAGGAGGGAAGAGGGTCTCAAGGGAGTTGTTAGAGCACCCTCGGAGATGAATTCATTTTCGACCGCGCTTTCATCGTGCATCTGAGGAAACTCTTTGCCGGCGCCCACACCGAGCCGATGTTGCTGCTGATAGATGTCTTGGACGACAATAATCTGTCACTTGGAAGGCATGCCCTCCCCGAACCATGCCGGTGGGGTGAACAGATACTCCGGAAGTCGCGTGTGGGAATCGCCGCGAGCTTGGTTGATCTGCTCCTGCGACAGGCCTTTCACTCCGGTCAGGTCCAGGCCACGAACGTCTTGTCCGCGTAGCATAGGCAGCGATTGTTTCACGCCGAGATCGCTGAGCATCATGATCTCGTATCTCCGCCGGGCCTGTTCGCGAGTGATCCCGCGCTTGCGCAGATCGTTGTCTGACATGAGCTTGGTCAGCTTATTGGCTTTTTTTTGAATTTCGGCGAATTGCTCCGCACGCCATGCTTCCAGCTCCGCTGGAGACATCTTCGCAACCTTTCGGCGTTCGTGCGCTTCCTCACCGGAATGCCAGATGCTCTCAATGAGCCTGACGAAGAGTTCCTGGGCTAAGGTCATGGACGGAACCTCCTTCGCGGCGGATGGATGTTCTGCATAGCTTAGTCCCGCCATGCTTGATCGACAAGTCTGTGTCCTGGAGGGACAACTAAACGATCCATCAATGGAGCGAGTTCGGTATCCCACTCCTGGACCCTGCGCTCACGCGTGATAACAGTCGTTCAATGTGTAGCAAATCTATTTTGCTATGCCGATCAAATCGGAGGGAAAAAACAGGACGGGCCTAAACAAATGCTGTTGCACGACGTGTCGTAGGTGTCCACGACGTGCGCTAAGTGGCGGAAATCAATCCCTCTCCGCCAGTTTCAACCTAAGGCATTGACTAAGTAATGGTAGGCCCGAATGGACTCGAACCATCGACCTCTTCCGTGTCAAGGAAGCGCTCTAACCAGACTGAGCTACGGGCCTACATTGAGGATGGCTGCGGCTTCAATTTTACCGGGCGCCGGGTGATTAGGGCAACGTTGGTCCCATCGAGAATGCCATTTGCAGGCAGACACACCGAAAGCGCCCCACTTGCCGTAGTCGGAAAATTGAGGATCGTTCGGCCAGTCCAGCTTCAGGCGACCGCTCGTTCCTTTGCGCTTGCAGAACTGCGCCCGGCCGCCGGCTTTGCCAGGAATTCGAGCAGCGCGCCGTTGACCTCTTCTGCATGAGTCCACGCCACGTTGTGCGGCCCGTCTTTGATGACCACGAGTTGGGCGCCTTTCACCAGCTTCGCGGTGCGCTCGCCTGCGGCGGACAGCGGAACGATGCGATCCGAGTCCCCATGAATCACCAGCGTGGGGACATCGATCTTCTCCACATCCTTCCGGAAATCTTCATGCCACGTGGACACACACGCAACGCTGGCAAACGCGGACGAGATGCAAGCAACGTTCCAGCTGGCCTGCACGGCCTGCTCACTGACGCGCTTTCCGAGGTGGACGTCGGTGTTATAGAAGTTCTTAAAAAAACCGGTGAAGAACGCGTAGCGATCGGCGGCAACCGCTTTCTGGATGCCTTCGAAAACGCTGCCGTCAACGCCTTCAGGATTGTCTTCAGTCTTCAGCAGGTATGGCGGCACTCCTCCGATGATGACTGCCTTGCTCACGCCTTTCGATCCGTATTTTCCGATGTAGCGCGCGACCTCGCCGCCTCCCATCGAAAAGCCGGCCAGCACAAAATCGCGCAGCTTCAGCTGAGTTACCAACTTGTGCAAGTCGTCTGCGAATGTGTCGTAGTTATAGCCGGTCGTCGGCTGGCTGGACTTGCCGAAGCCGCGGCGATCGTAGGCGATCACTCGATAGCCGGCAGCGAGAAGGCCCGGTGTCTGTTGTTCCCACGATGCGCTGCTGAGGGGATACCCGTGGATCAGGACAATCGGCTGTCCGGAGCCGTGATCTTCATAGTAGAGGTGAATGGAAGTGGAATTTTCTTTTCCGACGTCAATGTAGGACATGGGTCCTCCTGAGATTTCGAACAGAGATTTGTTACGAGTTGAGGACAGCGTGGTTATTAAGATGTTATACCCGGCATCGAGGATTCGCACGAGATGCGGCCCACATGAGCGACGCCTCATGAAGTTCTCTCTCCAGCGAAGCAGAACATGGAGATGCGCTCATCCGCGGTTCAGGGCTTTCTCTGTCGCGAGACCCTATTCCCCGCTGGGCAGCGGCGTTTGCCCCGTGCTCTTCGGCAGCTCCGGGCGCTTGATGTAGTCCATCGGTATCTGTCCGTTCAGCGAATCCATCCATGCTTCAATGGACTTGACCTGCGCCTTGGTAAGACCTACGCCGCGCTGATGAATCGCCATATTGCGGATTGCCTCATCGAGCGTGGCCACTGAACCGTCGTGAAAGTAGGGCCCGGTCTTCTTAATGTTGCGCAGCGAGGGGACTTTGAAAACCATTTTGTCCACATCGTCTTTGGTCAACTGGTAGACGCCCTGATCCTGCTGGTTGGGCCAGGGTTTCACGACTCCGAGTTTCTGGTAGGTTGCTCCGCCTACATACGCTCCGGCGTGGCACCACTGGCATCCAGTGGCGGCAAACGTGTTGAAGCCCGCTTTTTGCGCGTCGCTCAACGCCGACTCGTTGCCCTGGATGAAGGCATCCCACTTTGACGGCGTGACCAGTCCGCGCTCGAATGCTCCAATGGCCAGCGCCATGTTTTCGTAGGTCACGGGATCATTGTCTTTAGGAAACGCGGTCTGGAACAGCGCCACGTATTCCGGCATGGACTTGATCACCTGCACCGCGGCCATGTTGGAAGGCATTGCCATCTCGATCGGATTGGTAATCGGTCCTTTTGCCTGCTCCTCCACCGTGGGAGCCCGGCCATCCCAGAACTGCACAAAATGGCCGGCGGCATTGTAGACCGTGGGGGCGTTTCTTTTTCCCTGCTGGTTCTTGAAGCCGGTGGAAACGCTCGTGGATTGCGCTCCATAGGCATCGAGTGGATGGCAGGTATTGCAGGAAATTTTCTGATTGGCCGACAGGCGCGGATCGTAATAGAGGATTCTCCCCAGCGTCACTTTCGCATCGGTCACCGGATTGTCAGGCGAGGTCATCACCTGCGGCAACGGGGCGAACATCTGCAGGGCCTCGGCATTCACCTGCACCTTGCCGGGCGCCGAAACCAGGTACGTAACGGAAACAAGAATGATCGTGAGTAATAGAGCGAACCAGCGAATGCGGCGTGAACTGAGAATGGTCATAAGCGCCCCCTGACGGGTCCCGAGCATGAGTGGATAAGCCGGGTACTGTGAATGGGATCACGTCACGTTCGAAGGGGGTTGACAATTACCGCCCGCAAGAGCAGAATTTCTTTTAGGCGAATAAAAAGCGAATATAAGTCGGATCGCCTCCGCGGCTCTTTTGAATCCAGCCCCGGTGCTCCCTGAAATTTTACGAGGATTTTATGTCTTCCGCAGTGATTTCCACTTCGGCGGCCCTGGGCCGCCCTTTTATTTTTGATGCCGATTCCGAGCCGGAAGTGTGCCCCATTTCCGGCCCCAAAAAACCTGTCGGGGCTCCGGGCGCCCAGGAATCACCCCTTGCACATGTCTTTCAATCATCAATCAAAAATCAACAATCAACAATTGCTCTTATAGCTCAGGCCTCCCGCCTCGCCATCCGTCCCGCGCCGGAATTGGCCTCCAGCGGCATCCCTGCGCTTGACGGCCTGACCGGAGGCCTGCCCCGCGGATGCCTCACCGAACTCTGCGGCCCCGCTTCCTCGGGCCGCACCACCGTGCTCCTGGCGGCGCTGGCTGCCGCCACCCGCCGCGGTGAATTCTGCGCCCTCATCGACGCCAGTGATGCTCTCGATCCCCATTCCGCAGCCGCCGCCAGCATCGATTTGGATCGCCTGCTCTGGGTCCGCTGCAACGACTCACCACAGAACCACAGAGCCACGGAGAATCACAAAATAAATCGTCACGGATTCCCATCGATTCTCCCGGACCCAATCAACAATCAAAAATCAACAATCAACAATTCTGCTCGGTACTCGCTACTCGCAACTCGCAACTCGCTCCACCGCCTCGAGCAAGTCCTCCGCGCCACCGATCTGCTGCTTGAAAGCGGAGGCTTCGGCCTGATCGTCCTCGACCTCGCCGATATCGCTCCCCAGGCCGCCCGCCGCATCCCGCTGACCACATGGTTCCGCTTCCGCCGTGCGGTCGAGCATAAGCCGACGATCCTGCTGGCCATCGAGCAACAGGCCATCGCCGGAAGCTGCTCATCCCTGATACTTCAGCTTGGAGTGCTCAGTACGCAATACTCGGTATTCAGTGATCAAGCTGAGGGTCACCCACCTCAGGATCTGCCTGCCCACGCGCACCTGTTTACTGGACTCAACATTCATGTGGAATTAACTCACTCCCGGCTGGAACGCAAACCGGCACGCGCGGTTGCATTCGAAACTAAAACCGCCTGGGCGGGATGAAACAACAATGACTCAATGACCCGATGACTCAATGACTCAATGCTCTTATGCCGTTCGCCTGCATCTACATTCCGAACTTTCCCGTAGCGGCCGCGCTGCGGGCTGAGCCGGACCTGCAGGCGCATCCCGTCGCGATTTTTGAAGGCAAACCTCCGCTGGAAAAAATTATCGCCGTCAGCGAAAAGGCCCGCGCCCTGGGCATGTCTCCTGGCATGACCAAGGCCCAGGCCGAACTCTGCTCCGAACTTGCCTTGCGCCCGCGCTCTTCGCTGCACGAATCCTCCGCGCACGCTGCCCTGCTCGACTGCGCGCAGTCATTCTCGCCTTGCGTGGAAGACGCCGCTGCCGATACCGCTCTCATCGATCTCGCGGGCATGGAGTCCCTTCTCGGATCGCTCCCGCAAATCTCGCGCGCGATTGCCGCCCGCGCGGCCACTCTCGGCCTCGAAGCCAATGTAGCCGTCGCTTCCAATCCTGATGCGGCCCTGCTCGCTGCCCGCGGATTTCCCGGTGTCACCGTCATCCCCCCGGGCAAAGAAGCAATGCAGCTCGGCCAGCTCGCGGTGGATGTTCTGTTCCACGACCATCTTGAAGGCGAAGAAAACAAATCCGCCGGCCGCCTGCTGGAAACGCTGGAGCGCTGGGGCATTCGCAACCTGCGCGCATTCGCCGCGCTGCCACAAGTTTCGTTGAGCGAACGTCTCGGCCAGGATGGACTCCGCCTGCAGCAACTGGCCCGCGGCGTCGCGTCCCGCATTCTGGTTCCAGTCGAACCCCCGCTGGTGTTTGAAGAAGCTATTGAATTGGAGCACCCCATTACCCTGCTCGAGCCTCTGGCATTCCTGCTCAATCGTCTGCTCGAGCAAATCTGCGCGCGCCTTGGCTCGCGCGCCTTGGCCACGCAAGAACTGCGCCTCACGCTGGAACTGTCAAATCTCACCGGCCTGGATGATGACTGGGAAAGCATCGGCATGCCCAGCGAGAGTGATGGGACCGATACAGCAATGTTGGGGCAGAAAATTTTCACTCAACAATCAAAAATCAACAATCAACAATTTGGCCGCGTCCTTCGCCTGCCCCTACCCATGCTCGATCACAAACTCTTCCTGAAACTCTTGCAGCTCGATTTGAACGCGAATCCCCCCGGCGCGCCCATCGTGAAGATTCACCTCGCTGCGGAACCGGCGCGCCCGCGCTCGGCGCAAGGAGGCCTGTTCCTGCCTCCCTCGCCCGAACCGGAAAAGTTGGAACTCACGCTCGCCCGCATCGCCGGCATGGTGGGCGAGCACAAAGTGGGAGCGCTCGAATTGCTCGACACGCATCATCCCGAAGGATTCCGCATGCGCCGCTTTGTCGCCGAAGTCGCGCGCAAAACTCCGCAAAAAGAAAATTCGGATTCCGCGGCTCTCGGTTCAGCTGTCGCCAAGTCCGCGGTCACCGCCCTGCGCCGCTTCCGTCCACCGCTGCGTGCGAATGTGGCTTTAGAAAACGGCGAACCCGCGCGCGTGACCTGCCACAGGAAAAAAGAAGTGCAGGGAGATGTTCTGTGGAAGGCCGGCCCCTGGCGCTTTTCCGGCGACTGGTGGGAACACGATGCATGGTCCCGCGATGAATGGGACATAGCCCTGCAAAACCGCGATGCCATCGCCCTCTACCGCCTGGTGCACGACCTGCTCGCCGGCGCGTGGTTCGTGGAAGGAACGTATGACTGAAAGAAGTACTCAGTGGTCAGTACTCAGTACTCAGTTAAAAAACTTGCCTTAACTGAGTACTGAGTACTGAGTACTGGGTACTGAGTACTTGTACGTCGAACTTCACGCCCGCTCCGCTTTCAGCTTTCTCGAAGGCTCTTCCCTGCCCGAGGAATTGATCGGCGTGTGCGCTCATTACCACATGCCCGCTATGGCGCTGCTCGATACCGACGGCGTCTACGGCGTCCCACGTTTCCACCTCGCCGCCAAAAAAATCGGACTCAAGGCGCATATCGGCGCCGAGGTTTCTTTCTCACCACAGAGCCACGGAGTCACTGAGAAAAATCATAGCCACGGATCTTCGCGGATTGGCACAACTTCAATGAACAACCGAGAATCAACAATCAACAATTTCTCCGTGCCTCCGTGCCTCCGTGGTGAATTCCGTCTTTCTCTCCTCGTCGCGTCCCGTCGTGGCTACCAGAATCTCTGCCGCCTGATCACCAAAATGAAGTTGCGCGCCAAAAAAGGCGAAGGCGCCGTCACCGCACAAGAATTGCAGGAGCACGCCGAAGGGCTCATCTGCCTCACTGGCGGCGACGAAGGCCCGCTCTGCGCCGCGCTAAAAGAAGGAGGACTCGCCCAGGCCCGCCGCCAACTTGATGACTTGATCGGAATCTTCGGTCCCAGCAACGTCTACGTCGAACTGCAGCGGCATTTTCACCGCGAAGAAGAATCCCGCAACCGCATTGCCATCGACCTGGCCCGCTCGCTCCATCTTCCTCTGCTCGCTACCAACGGAGTCGACTACGCCATCCCCAAAGCCCATGAACTCTGCGATGCTTTCACCGCCATCCGCCATCACAAAACTCTTTCCACCGCCGGACGCCTGCTCTCCCGCAACGCCGAGCGTCACCTGAAATCTCCGCAGGAAATGCAGCAACTGTTCGCCGATTTTCCGGAGGCGATTGCCAACACACAAGAACTTTCCAACCGCCTGGAATTCACGCTCAACGATCTCGGATACGAATTCCCGCGCTATCCCGTCCCCGAAGGCGAGACTATGAATTCCTTCCTGCGCGAACGCGCCTGGGAAGGTTGTCGCAACCGTTACGGCTGCTCCTCGCACGACATGCAGGCCAAGGCCCGCCGCCAAATCGAAAAAGAGCTAGCCCTCATCGAAAAACTAAAGCTCGCCGGATATTTCCTCATCGTCTGGGATTTGGTCCGCTACTGCCGCGAGCAAAATATTCTCGTGCAGGGACGCGGTTCCGCCGCCAACAGCGCTGTCTGCTACTCGCTCGGCATCACCGCCGTAGACGCGGTAGGCATGGAGTTGCTCTTCGAGCGATTTCTCTCCGAAGAACGCGGCGAGTGGCCCGACATCGATCTCGACCTGCCCAGCGGCGACGAGCGCGAAAAAGTGATCCAGTACGTCTACAAACGCTACGGCGAGCGCGGCGCCGCCATGACCGCTAACGTCATCACCTACCGCAACCGCATGGCCGCGCGCGAAATGGGCAAGGCGCTGGGATTCGATCCCGACACGCTGGCCAAAATTTCCGCCGCCGTGGCTTCCTGGGAATTTCGCGACGAGAACGACGCGCTCGACCGCCGCTTCCGCGATGCCGGACTCGACCTCTCCCATCCTCGCCTGCGCAAATATTACGAACTCTGCCTCGCCGTGCAGGACCTGCCTCGCCATCTTGGCCAGCACTCCGGTGGCATGGTCATTTGCCAGGGACAACTCGATTCTGTCGTCCCGCTCGAGCCTGCCTCCATGCCCGGCCGCGTCGTCGTGCAATGGGACAAAGAAGATTGCGCCGACATGGGCATCATCAAAGTAGACCTGCTCGGGCTCGGCATGATGGCGGTGCTCAAAGATTCCATCGAACTCATTCGCGATCACTATCACGAAGAAGTCGATCTGGCGCACCTTCCGCAAGACGATGCCCCGGTGTACTCCGCGCTGCAGCAGGCAGACACTGTCGGACTCTTTCAGGTGGAAAGCCGCGCGCAAATGTCATGCCTGCCGCGCCTCCGCCCCGTGCGCTTTTACGACATCGTGGTGCAGGTCGCCATCATCCGTCCGGGCCCGATCGTCGGACAAATGGTGAATCCCTTTCTCCAGCGCCGCCAGGGACGAGAGGAAGTCACGTATGCCCATCCGTCGCTCGAGCCCGTGCTGAAACGCACCATGGGCGTCCCGCTTTTTCAGGAACAACTGCTGCGCATCGCCATGATCGCCGCCAACTTTAGCGGAGGCGAAGCTGAAGAACTCCGCCGCGCCATGGGATTCAAGCGCTCGCAAGCCCGCATGAAAGAAATAGAAACCCGCCTCCGCTCCGGCATGACGCAAAACGGAATCTCCCCCAAAGCGCAGGAAGAAATTATTCTTTCCATCACCTCGTTCGCGCTCTACGGATTCCCCGAATCCCACGCTGCCAGCTTCGCCCTCATCGCCTACGCCAGCGCCTACCTGAAATGCCACTACCTGGCCGCCTTCACCGCCGCGTTGCTCAACAATCAGCCCATGGGATTTTATTCACCGGCCACGATCGTGAAAGACGCGCAGCGCCACGGCCTGAAACTGCTGCCGGTGGATGTGACGAAGTCGGAGTGGAATTGCACGTTGGAAAAAGTAAATTCACCACAGAGGCACAGAGGCACGGAGGAAAACAAAGCAATGGATTTATCCTCTGTGACTCTGTGTCTCTGTGGTGAATATGATTCTGTAATAGCCCTGCGCATGGGCCTGCGCTACGTTCGCGGCCTGCGCGAAGAAACCGGCCGGGCACTCCTCCGTGAGCGCGCAAAAGCTCCCTTTAAATCCATCCACGACCTCACCCGCCGCGTTTCCGAACTCCGCAAAGACGAACTCAACACGCTCGCCGAAGTCGGCGCCCTGAACGCAATCGGAAATTCACCACGGAGTCACAGAGACACGGAGAAGGAAAACGGTTTTCAATCAACAATCAACAATCAACAATCAACAACTTTCTCCTTGCCGCAGCCTGCCCTGAGCGGAGTCGAAGGGTGCCTCCGTGGTGAAAAAGCCCTCCACCGCCGCGACGCTCTCTGGCAAGTAGAACGCGCCGTCCGCCCCTCCGGGCCGCTGCTCGAAGCCCAGCCTGAGCCCGATTCGCCATCTCCGCTTGCCCCCATGAATCACGAGGAGCGCCTGGTCGCCGACTTCCACGGCACCGGACTCACCGTCGGCCCGCATCCCATGGCCTATCGCCGCGCCTGGCTCAATGCCATGGGCATTCGCCGCGCCAGCGAACTGCGCGATCTGCCGGCGGGCAAGCGTCTCCGCATCGGAGGCTGCGTCATCACCCGCCAGCGTCCCGGCACCGCCAAAGGATTTGTATTTTTAAGTCTGGAAGATGAAACCGGAGTGGCGAATGCCATCATCCGCCCCGATCTGTTTCACGAGAATCGCCTGCTGCTGACCAGCGAGCGTTTTCTGGCCGTCGAAGGCATCCTGCAAAATCAGGACAACGTAATCTCCGTCCGCGCCGAACGCGTCCTCCCGCTCTTCGTCACCAAAGCCGAAACTCTCTCGCACGATTTTCATTAAGAACTCATTCACCACAGAGGACACTGAGGATCACAGAGGATTTTCGAATTTCCGTGGCCAAGAATTCCTCTGTGCACTCTGTGTCCTCTGTGGTTTTATTTTCCGCATAGCTCACCAGAGGACAACAAGGAATCACGAGCTTTCTATTTTCGAATATCCGTGAAAATCCGCGTAGATCCGTGGCCAAGAATTCCTCTGTGTTCTCTGCGCCCTCTGTGGTGAGTTTTTATTTCCCCGTATAACTCACTCTCCAAATCGAGTTCGACCCATCATCGCTCACCAGCAGCGATCCATCCGTTGCCACCGTGATTCCCACCGGACGTCCCCAGACCTTCCCGTCCGGTAGTACGAACCCGGTCAGGAAATCTTCGTACTCGCCCGTCGCGTGCCCCGTCTGATGCAGCGGCACGCGAATCACTTCATACCCCACACGCACCGACTTGTTCCACGATCCATGCTCAGAAGCAAAAATATCTCCCTTATATTCGTCGGGAAACTGCTTCCCGTCATAGAACGTGATTTCCAGCGACGCATTATGCGGCTGCAGCAGCACATCCGGCACAATCGCTTTATCCTTCAACTCCGGATGCTTCCCCTTATGCCGCGGATCCTGATGCGCTCCCATATACCACCAAGGCCATCCATAGAATCCGCCCTCCTGCACGTGCGTGATGTAGTCGGGCACAAGGTTGTCGCCGAGCGCGTCCCGTTCGTTGACCGAGCACCACAGCTCACCCGTTTTCGGATTCACTCGGATACCGCCTCCGGCATTACGAATGCCGTACGCGTAGACCTTCAACTGGCAATTATTGGGATCGCACTCCAGGATGTCCGCGCGATTCTTCTCCTCCGGATGAGTATCGGGATCGTTGACGTTCGACTCCGAACCAACACCGACAAACAACTTCTTGCCATCCTGAGAAAATTCCACCGCCCTGGTATCGTGCCCGCCCTCAGGCAGGTCCGCAATATGCTGCGGCGCCCCGCTCGCCTTCAAATCGCCATTGTGATAAGGAAAGCGCACAACCTCTTTTTCGGCGCCGATATAAACCCACTGCGGATCCGGCCCCGGCGGATAGAACGCAATTCCATACGGATGGTGCAGACCGGTGGCAAAGATCGCAGACTGCTCTGGCTTGCCATCGTTCGTGAGCCCGCGAAACACCCGAATTCGGCCGGGCTGCATCTCCGCCAGGAAAATGTCGCCATTGGGCGCTGTACGCAGCAATCGCGGATTATCCAGCCCGCTCGCGAACAGCTCCACTTTGAATCCCTGCGGCGCTACCGGCCATGCGTTGTCCGGACGCGGCGCCAATTCCGCGCCGTTATTCGAGGATTGCGTCGCATAGGGCTGCGGCAGATCGTTAACCGTGATCTTGCGAACGGTGCCGGGCTTCTCATAACGGAAATCGGTGAAGGGTGCTTTCGGAGGCGGCCCATTCAACTTCGTCCCGCTCTCTTCCGGCGCGGACTCCGCTTTCGCCGCAGGTTCCGATTTCGCCCCAGAACCCGCCGCCTTGCCTGAGGCCAGCGCCTCCACATACGACACGATCTGCCAGCGTTGTTGTTCTGGCAGAAATCCCCATGCGGGCATGCCGTTGTCGGTGCTTCCCTTGGTGATGAACCAGAAAATCTCGCCCGGTGTCACCCCCTTCAATTTCCCTTCCACCAGTGACGGAACATTCCCTGTGCCCTGCCCGGCCTTCCCATGGCAAGCCAGACAATTCCTCGCGTACAGGGTCTTTCCCGCCGCAATGGCGTCAGGCTGTTCGCCCACCGGATTCTTCATCGCTTTCGCAGATGCCGGAGCGTCCTTAAATGGATTGTTCTGAGCGTAAACGGTCACAACCGTAAGAAAAGATAAAACTGCCAATGCCACTGCTTTGGTGCTCAAAGGCATAGTTGTCCTCGCCGGTAGGTTTTCTCCTTAGAATAATGTCTTTTCACAAAGGATGCGAATCCGAACCGTTGTCATCGCAACGGCTCCTATAACTTCTTCCCGTAGCAACGCACAGGCAGCGGTGGTCTAGCGGCACGTTTTCCCCGCAAATTGCAGGCTTTGGGACGGTACCGCGGCAGGACACACCTTGCAATTTCTTTCATCCTTGTCAAACATTTCCCCTATTTATATGATGAGCATCCGGTCGATCCTGCCGGTACTTCAGGTTCTGAATTAACCCAATTACTCCCTCCCAGGCAGTTCGAAATCTCTTTTTGGAGGTTCGCGATGTATCGTGCGTTAGTCATTGCCATCCTTGTGTTGCCCACTCTCGCCTTCAGCCAAAAAGCCTCTGGACCGGCGACACCAGTGAACGTTTTGACCCGTCAAAACGACAATCAACACACAAGTCAAAACCTCCAGGAGACCATTCTGACGCCCACGAACGTGAACTCGGGTTCGTTCGGAAAATTGTTCGGCTACACGGTGGACGGCCAAGTCTACGCCGAACCGCTTTATGTCTCGAATCTGACGATGGCCTCCGGCGGCGTGCACAACGTGGTTTTCGTAGCCACGGAATACGACAGCGTCTATGCCTTTGACGCGGACAGCGCCACGCTCAATCCGAATCCGCTCTGGCACGTGAACTTCCTGAATCCTCCAACCGTCACACCGGTCCCCTGCTCACAAGGCGCCGGAATCTGCCAGCTATTTCCGCTGGTCGGCATCACTGCGACACCGGTCATCAACCTCGCAACCAATACTATTTACACAATCGTCCGGACCCAGGAGCTTTCCGGAACCACAGTCAATTGGGTCGTTCGCATTCACGCGCTCGACATTACCAGCGGCGCCGAGAAACCGAACAGCCCGGCAACGATCTGCTCCGCCAGCGGACACAACGGATGCACCCTCGCCGGTGGCACCACCATCTTTGGACCTGCTCACCAGCAGAGCCGGGACGGCATGCTCCTCGTGCCTGAGGCGGGATTCCCTCAGGGGGTCCTCGTGATGGGCTTCTCCGGAGACTCCGGCTGGGTCCTCGCGTACGATCCTACGACGCTCAACTTGCTGGGCGCCTTTTATACCGATGACGAGAAAGTCCACACGGCAGGGAAGGTCCCCGGTGTTCCTGGCGAAGGACACTCAGGCGTTTGGGGCGCGGGCGGTGGCATCGTCGCCGACACGAACGGCTACATTTATGCGATTACGGGCGACGGTTATTGGGATGGCATAAATAACTGGGGCGACAGCCTGGTCAAGCTCAGCCTCGTCCCCAACGGATCTGGCGGTTACACCCTGAGTCCGGTTGATTATTTCACCACCTCTGATCAGGCTTGCCGCTTCTCTCATGGTTTGGATTATGGATCCGCCGGCCCGGTGATCCTTCCCACGCAGACCGGCGCTGCGGTTCCCAACATGATCTTCACCACCGGAAAGCAATCGAGCACCTGTGAAACGACTTTCGCCGGATATATCCTGAACCGCGACAATCTGGGCCATACCGGGGGTCAGATCTCGCAGGTGAGTCTCCCCAACGGCGGCGGCGAGCAGACCGCAGCCTACTGGTCGAATGGCACCACGCAATACGTCTACAACGGCGGAAATGGCGACTCTCTCCGCGCGTTCACCGTATCCGCTGCAGGCGTGAGTTCGAATCCGGTGGTGGCTTCAACTTACGTCTTTGACGAGGGCACGGCGCCGGTTATTTCGGCGAACGGAACCACCAATGGGATTGTCTGGGCTCTGGAACGGCTCGATGATCCAGATCATCTTCCCGGATTCCTGCCCGTCGTGCTTCATGCCTTCGACGCTAATACCCTGACGGAGCTTTACAACTCGTCCCAGGCAGCAGGCGGCCGCGATACCGCAGGTCCTTCGGTCAAGATGGAGGTCCCGGCGGTCGCCAACGGCAAAGTGTACGTCGGCACCCAGACCGAACTCGATGTCTTTGGACTTTGCCCTTGCCCTGCGAAATAGCAGGACTGAGGAATTGGTCGCAAACTGTTTACTGGATGAAAGATCGATCTTCCGGTCAGAGAAACCGGACTTGGTAAAGGAGAGCATATGCGCTTTCGGGGACTCATTCTAATCAATGCCCTTTCGCTGGTGATTCTCAGCCTTGGGCTTCAGGCCACCGCACAAACCACCGAGAGCCTGATCTACACCTTCAGTGAGGCCACCAACTTCTGGCCGCAAGGCGGACTGCTGGAAGACTCCGCGAAAAATCTTTACGGTACTGCCAGAGGCGGCGGTGCTTACGGGGTCGGCGCAGTGTTTGAATTGTCGCCGCCTGCAGTTTCTGGCGGCCCGTGGACCTCAACCACGCTCTACAGCTTCGTTCCTTATGGTTCCGGTGGATACGTTCCGGTTTCCGATCTGGTCCGCGATCAGGCGGGTAACTATTACGGAACTTATTATTCCGGCGGCGATCCGGTTTGCGGCTGCGGTGGCATTTACAAATTATTTCCGCCCACCGTCGCCGGCGGTGCGTGGACCGAGCAGTCCATCTACGCCTTCAAATCTGGCTCGGGCGATGGCCATCTTCCGGCCTTTGCAACCCTCGCCCTCACTTCCAAGGGAGTTCTTTACGGCGTAACGATTCGCGGCGGCGCTTACGATGCCGGCGTTCTCTACCAACTCACTCCCAAGAGCCCCACAAGCTATACGGAAACCGTGCTCTGGTCGTTCGGAAATGCCGGTGACGGCGTCACTCCGAACGGTGGCGTCGTCCTCGACGCGGCTGGATCCATCTACGGAGTCACATCGCAAGGCGGGACCTTCAACCAGGGCGTGGTCTACAAGTACGTTCCGGCGAACCTCACCCATGGCGCGGTGGAGTCCCTGTTGTATTCATTTGGCGGCTCAACCACGACCGGCAGCAATCCCTCCGGCAGCCTTGTGTTTGACAGCGGCGGCGACATCTACGGCGTAACCAATGCCGGCGGTGATGCCAACGATGACGGCGTGGTCTACATGCTGGCACCGACTAACGGCACCTATACCGAAAGCATCCTCACCTCCTTTAATAAGAGGACTGGAACCAATCCGGTCGCAGGACTGAGCTGGAATCACACCAATAACAACCTGTACGGCACCACCAGCAGTCAGAACGGATTGACCATGGGCGACGGCACGATTTTCAAGCTCACCCCTCCCACCGTTAAAGGTGGAGCGTGGACGCTGGTGACCTTGTTCCAGTTCACGTATAAAGTGACCGGCGGCTATCCCACCGGCGCCGTCCTCCGCGATCCCAACACCGGAAACCTGTTCGGCACGGCCATCAATGGCGGCATCGTAGGCTGTGATTTGTACTGCGGTACGGTGTGGCAGATCGCGAATCCGTAAAACGAATCGCGGTCTGCACTAACAATCTTGCTTCGCATCGTGAACCCAGGCCGGGCACCGGCATTTCTCCGCGCCCTCCAGCAACTCGCGCGATCCCAGCCGTAAGCTTTTCCAGCGCACCAAATATGTTCAAATAAAGCATGCTTAAATCGATCTGGCTGGTCTCCTTCGCACTCGTCATCTTCTCTGTCCTCACCTTCTCCCAGGAATCCGCCGGGCACTTCCGCGTCTACGTCACCAACGAACGTTCCGGAGATCTCACGGTAATCGATTCCTCCACGCTGAAGGTCACGGCCACGATTCCACTGGGCAAGCGTCCTCGCGGCATTCACGCCAGCCCCGACCACCGCTACATCTACATGACGATGAGCGGTTCCCCGCTCGCCGGACCGGGCGTAGACGAAAGCAAGCTCCCGCCGCCCGACAAAACCGCCGACGGCATCGGCGTCTTCGACGTCAAGCAGAACAAGATCGTGCGCATGATGCAGTGCGGCTCCGACCCGGAAAATTTCGACGTCACGAAGGATGGACGAACCATCATTGTCTCTAACGAAGACGATGCCAAGGCAAGCTTCTGCGATATCGCGACGGGTAAAGTCACAAAGGCCATTCCGGTCGGCGAAGAACCCGAAGGCGTGAAAGTCTCGCCCGACGGCAAGAAGGTATACGTCACCTCCGAAGACACCGGAACAATTTCGGTCATCGACGTAGCCACGGCCAAGTTGGTCAAGACTTTCAAAGTCGGACACCGCCCGCGTTCGGTCGCGTTTCTGCCGGACGGCTCCCGCGCCTACATTCCCGCCGAAAACGATGGCGCAGTCAGCGTCGTCGACACAGCGAAGTATGAAGTGATCCAGACGATTGCTCTGGGCGAGCGTGGCGTGATCAAGCCCATGGCCGTGCTGCTCTCCCCGGATGCCAAGACCCTCTACGTCAGCACCGGACGCGGACACAAACTCTTCCTGATCGATACCAGCACCAATCGCGTGAAAACGTCGTTCGACATCGGCGAGCGCCCCTGGGGCATCGCGCTTTCTCCCGATGGCAAAACCCTGTTCAGCGCCAACGGCCCCTCGAACGATGTCTCAGTCGTAGACCTCACTACCAACTCCGTGACCGCAAAGATCAAGGCAGGCAACGGCCCATGGGGCGTGCTGGTAGTGCCAGAGTAGTCCGCATTCCTTCGATTTCTGGATAGCTGCCTTTAGAAAAGCGTGAGCTGCTGCGGCGCGGGTTGGCCGCGCTTCCTTCCGGAACGGGCAGTCCTCCCGCCCAGGGCGTCGGAGATAGTTCTCTCGTGGGAGACGATATTTCTGAAATCGGCGCGCGGGGCGTAGGACTCTTCTATTCCGCGGGTAAAGCGCTCCAGCCGTCGTAATCCATCCATCTTCAGGGTTTGTCCCACCTTCGCGGCCTCGAGAGAGCGGCGCAAGACGTGAATCGTTTCGTCGTACGTCTTGAGCGGCACCGGAAAGGGATGGCCATCTTTGCCGCCATGAGCAAACGAAAAGCGCGCCGGATCGGAAAATCGCGTCGGCGTTCCATGAATGACTTCCGCTACCAGGGCTAACGACTGCAAGGTTCGTGGGCCGAGTTTTTCCAGCAGAAGCAGAGAGGCGAAATCGCGGAACTCGCGCTGGTAAGCGAGCGCGAGTACTGCGCCGAGCCGTTTGAGATCCACGTCCGCAGCGCGTACTTCATGATGGGCTGGCATGATCAGCCTGTGAATCTGTTTAACAGTCGCCTCGGGATTCTGCCTGGTGACTTCCAGCATCGCGCGTTGCGCCGCTGCAGCTGGAAGGGCCACCAGATTCATGATCTCGCCTTGGTGTTCGCCGATGATTGCCGTGTGCGGCTCGACCGTGAAGTCCTTAATCGTCGCCGAGTGCCAGTGATAGCGGCGAGCATAGCTGCTCGCCTCATTCAAGCCCTGCTGCACAATGGTCCATTCGCCGCCCGCATTCAGAGCGAAGCCGTGAAGATAAATCTGAAACCCGTCGGCGATCGCATTGTTATCCACGCGTGCGGCAAGGCGGCTCGCGCGTACCAGAGATTCCCCATCCAGCCCGGTGCGATCGGCATAGCCGCGCAGTTCGTCCGGAGTGCGCCGCGAATGCCGTCCCCGCCCACCGCAAATATAAATGCCCAGTTCGCGGCTGCGAGGATTCAATCCTCTCTTCAACGCACCCACCACCGAGGTCGTGATCCCGGACGAATGCCAATCCATTCCCATCACCGACCCGAGCGCTTGAAACCAGAAAGGATCGGCCAGCCGGGAAAGTAGTCCCGATGTCCCGTAAGAATGAATGACATTCTCAGCAATCGCCGTCCCGAGCACGGTCATCCGATCGGCAAGCCACTTCGGCACACTGCCCCCATGAAGCGGCAGATCGGCAATCCCCGAGCGTTGCATCCCTAAATTGTAACCGCCCCCGCCGGCACTCGCTTGACTGGCAATGTAGGGAAACTTGTTCTAAATAATTGAAAGGAGGTTGGTAGCGCTACCGGGAATCGAACCCGGGTTTGAAGATTGAGAATCTTCCGTCCTAACCCCTAGACGATAGCGCCATCGTGTTGCGGCAACTGCTACTTAGCGGCTCCAGCCGTCAACGCCCGGCGGCCCACTTTACCCAAACTGCGCCCGTTCTTTTGGGGCAGAAGATTTTTGGTTGCAGCTTCCCACTGCTGCATTGCGGCCTGGACGTCGTCGGCGTTGACGATGTGGTATCTGTCGAAAACGGCGCGCGTTTTGTGGCCGGTTATCCGCATTGCAACGTGCTCAGGTACGCCCGCCAGTGTAACCAGATTGCGCACGGCTGACCTGCGCAAATCGTGCAGCGTGAGTCCCTTGTACCGTGGGTCGTACGGCTTACCTTCGACTTTGATGATAGAGCCAAGCCCAGCAGCGGCGCAAGCCTTGTTCCACTGCTTGCGCAGGTTTGTAGTGTCGAACACGCGGCCTTCCTTGGGTTCGGTTGCATCCAGCATGTCAACCAGCTTGGCCGGTATCGGCACAATGCGCGCTTCGCCAGATTTGGTCTGGTCGTCCTCCAGCCGGATAAAGCCGCGCGCGAGGTCAACCTGCGGCCATTCAATCAGCGCCGCCTCGCCCTTGCGGCCTCCGCAGTGATACAAGAACGTCACGTATGCCCGCAGGTTTTTGGGCAGCTTGCCCACGAGTACGTTGAAGTTCTCAAGCTCCACAAAGCCCCGGCGTGCTGGCGGTTCTTTTAGCAACCGGATTACGGGCACCGCTGGTATCTTGCCTTCCTCGTGCGCCAGTTTCAGCATCCGGCGCAAACAGGCCAGCGAGCGGTTAATGACCGCGTTGCCCGCGCCGTCCTTCTTACGTTCTTCCACAAACTTGCGCCCGGTATCTGTGCCGATGCTTATCACGCTGGGGCCGGGGTTGCTGTCGCTGTACCCAAAGAACTCGTCCAGTTGCGCCAGCCCAACGACAGTCTCCTCGCCATCGGCGCGCGTGACCAAAGACTTGTTGCCCTTTTCCGCATAGCTGGCAAGCAATCCCGCGCGCAAGTCAGCGTACCTGATTTTGCGAGTGTCGCTGATAGGGGCCATCCCCTTGCTGCGCACCGCATCCATTTCCTTGCGCAGAAAATCCTCCGCTTCCTGCTTCAGTTTCTTGCCCGTTGACATACTGATTTTGCGGCCGTCCAGCCCGTAAAAACGTGCCTGCCAAAACGGGCTTCCCTTGACCATGATTAGTGAACCTTGCCCGCGCGTCCGTGCCATGCTGCCTCCTGTACCTGCAAAATCTTATGCCCCGTGGGTAAACTCTCACGAGTAACCTCGGTAACTTACGGGTAGTTACTAAGTCGGGCTAAGTCGGGCAAGGTGGGCAAATCAAAGGGCTTGCGAAATGGGCATTAGCGTGCTAACATAGTGTTGTCGTTGGGGGCTTGCCGAAGCACCCCAGCGTACGCCAATGGGGTTACCCCGGCCCCAGCAGTCGCAGCATCAGGGCAGCGCGCTTGGCGGCGCAGCAGTAGTACAGCTAGGTAAGGCGGCCCACCCGTTAAAGTGGCCCCACGGTAATTCACACCGGGGGCTTTCCCAAGTGGCAACAAAAGAAGATAGCAACAACAGCGCCCGCAATCGCGCCGCGCCTCCTCAACATTGAAGATGCAGCCGCGTACCTAAGTACAACGCCGTGGGCCATGCGCAAGCTCGCGTGGTCCAAAGATGTGCCTCATATCCGCTTGGGCACACGCATCCTTTTTGACAGGCAGGATTTGGATTCCTTCATCAATCGCGCCAAGCAGGGTGGTAAGTTCGGCACGGCCTGCAATGCACAGGGGGTGGCCCGTGGATAATCTACAAATAACAGCCGCAGGCCGCAAGCGTGTGCAGTCGGACGATTTCGCCAAGACACTTGTGCATGTGGTCGATGCTGCGGCTGCTCACCCGCTTGGCTTGCACCTTGTTACCACATACGTGGCTGTGAATTTGCTTGTTGACGACGCCAACGTTGTTGAGTTGCCCGCTGGCTCAGGTACGGACGAGGCAGAAGCGGCAGCGCTGGCGGCGTTCATGAATGCAAATGAGAAGGAAATCAGGGCCGCACTTCAGCACGCAATGTCGAGCGCAGCCTATCTGGCGCACGCCATCGAGCTACACGGCACGGAAGGGCTGGATGAATATCTTGTGCAGTTTCCGCAGGCGTGACCTTTGTAATGTAGCTCCGCGCCTTGCAAGCGCGGTTAACTAAAGCTGGCGGGAATGTGCGCTTGGGCCGCCCGGTTCCAGCGGGCGTAACAGCCTCTTGGGATGTTGGCCGCCCAACGCCGTACGGCAATGGGATTACAGCATAGAGCCCGTGCTTAATGCGGCTCAATTCTGCGGAAGGCGCGACCGTGTAAACAAATTGCGCCACCTACTTGCAAGGTAGGGCAGTAAACGGAACAAGCAGAAATGAAAAAAGCTATCAAAACCTCTTACGACATTCGGCGCACTTGCAATGCGCCGAATCACGCCCAGCCGCGTGATTTCTGCGCCCGGCCATTTAACGGTGGCCGGGCGTTCCGTTCTGCCAAGGAACGGGCATGACAACACGCTACGCAAAAAGTTTCCACAAAAAAGTTAGACCGCCTGCTGGCGAACGCTGCTCATTGAAGTGGCACTACACCGGCGTCATGCGTGAGCTTATCGGTTTCTTTGACGAAATGGCCGCCCTTGATGAGACTGGCGAACGCTTCGTGTTTACGAGCATTGCCTACATCATCGAAACAGCAGAGAAAAACTGCAAACGCTTCAACGGCAAACCCTACAGCGAAAGCTCGATACGGCACGGGCTGGCAGAAGCGCGCGCCCGCCGGGTTATCAGCAAGCTACTGGAACGCGAACGTTGGCTCTCGTCCGGCGAAAAAGGCCACCAAGTATGGCGCGTGCTGGTCGGCTCCATCGTGGCGAATCATGACTGCGTAACCCATTTCGAAAACGGCGAGTGTACGTGGGTTGGCCCTATGCACGGTTGTGGTCGTTGGCAACGCACGGGCAACGGCGGCCCCGGCAGTGTGCTGTACTGGAACGGCTGCGCCCAACATGCTCCCATTGTCCCAAATGCAGGGCCGATTGCAGCAGGTGTGCAGAGCAATGTGCATACTACTGTGCAGAGCACTGTGCAGACGGTGTGCACACCCTGTGCAGAGCCGATTGCACAGGCCGATTCCTGCCAATCTTCTGACGTTGCTGAAGATAGCTGCCAAAACGGCGGCCAAGCCGTAGTAACCGTCATGCCCGTGCAAACCGCTTTACCCGCACAACCCGAACAGCCAAACTACCTGATTGAACCTGCGCCGCTTGTTCAAGCAGCGGCGCAAATCAAAAGCCGGGCAGGGCTGACGAGCCCGCAACCTTTGGGGGCTTGCGCCCCCCTGCATGACGTTGACGTAACGAAACCCCTTGGCAGCGAAGTAACAATCGGCCAGCAGTTCACGATTAAACACGATATGCAACTGCTGACGGAAATTAGCGACGGCGAATTTAATCCAAACGCCTACAAGCAAACCGGCGACATAGACCTGCTGTGCGAATACACGCGCATGGTAGTGGAAGAAATTGCGGGCGTGCCGTGGGATAACCAGCGCGCCACTTGCGCGGGCATTATGGATGCTGTTGCAAAACGCATTAACCGCTCTGGAAACAGATACCCGGCGGGGTGGTTAAAGGCGCTAAAGGAATTGCAGAAGGGCGGCACATGCAAGCAAGTTGAACCGTACCGGCCTCCACAGAATCCGAGCTGGGTTGGGTACCAAAGCCACGACGGGCCGCCCAACGAACGTGACGTTAAGGCACATATCAATTCGGACTTCCAGCTTTGCGATGACTGGCTTTGCCGCAACGAAGCTGGCCGCGCGGACCAAGGCTTTACGGTTAAGAACAGCGTCGGCGCGTGGACTAGACCCTAACAGGCGACTGTAGCTGTATGGAATCAGTGTGGCAACAATCCGCGCGCAAGCGCTGGCCCCGTGCGGGTATCCGGGGCGATGGACCTTTTGTTATGTACGCAACCTGCTGTGAAGCTGGCATGGTTTTTCTGTACTGGTTTCACGCAGAAGTAAAGCAGGCGCAGGCCGCAAACTGCGGTCATGCGTTTTGCAAGATGCAACACACAGCGTTCAAGCTTCAGCCGGTTGCGCAGGCTGGGCCACAGCAGTTTGCTGGGTCGGTTGGTTATCGTGATTAAGCACAGCACCACCCGCACGGGAATTACAACCGGCATGTGGCTTCCTGGGGATATTTTGTTCGATGGGGTGATTTGGTATGACGCGAGCGGATACGAAATGCGAAGACTTGCACCGCTACACAACCAACGGCGCAGCGCAGGCAGCAGCAGAACGCAAGACACTGGAAACAAAATTAAAACATCTAGGCTACCCGTGCGAGTGCGGCGCGTACCACGTGGAAAGAATCGACCCGCTGCCACTAACGCAAAACCAGCAGGCCATCGCCGCGCTGGCAGAAGCCTGCGGCCACGATAATAAAACGCTGGACGCCGTGCTGCTCATGCGCAAGCGTGAAATGGACAAGTACCGGCAGGCGAACGTGCCCCGGCGGCGCGTGGTGGCGTAACAGCGTTGCGGGGATTGTGATTGTACCCCGACTGCCGGGCAAAGCAGGCAACGTTAGAGGCCTTCGTTGTTTCGAGAAATAGGCCGGGCCGGGCGCGGTCGATAATACGCAATCCGAAGCCGGGCGCGCGGGTTCTGAGTGCTATGGCCTGCTTACAGCAGCCTTCGTGAACATTGTTTCGCCCGTCCCGTTCCGCTACGTTTGCTTGCGTCCAATCCCATCCTTCCTGCTGCCTTGATTATCTGCCTGAAAAACTCCACTTGGTGACCTGTGCAATTGTGAGCAGCTTCATGATTCTGAATAAGGCACAATCCAGACAGCAGCAAGAAGGGGCTCTTCGTTGTCTCCCCCAACCGCTCTGTGGAGGACATATGTGGATTGCCAAGCATTGGAAGCTGTCGCACGCCTACTCCGAACTGGAAACATTGACTGCAGAACGAACGGCAGCGTTGCAGAAACTGACGCACCGTCTGCTTAAAGTGCAGGACGAGGAGAGGCGAAAGTTAGCCCGCGACCTGCACGACACCACGGGCCAGACGCTGGTGGCACTGAAAATGGCGGTGTCGCAACTGCAGACCTGCAAGGAAATGTCGGCCGCGCTTGCGATAGCTTCTGAGGTTGAGCAGCTGGCTGACCAAGCCATTGGAGAGATTCGAACCACGGCGTACCTGTTGCATCCGCCGCTCTTGGACGAGGTGGGATTTACTTGCGCGGCCGAGTGGTACATCGAAGGATTCGCCAACCGCAGCGGAATTAAGGTACAAGCAGAGATTGCCAAAACGCGTGAGCGTCTGCCGAGAAACGTGGAGATCGCTCTATTCCGCGTCCTGCAGGAGAGCCTGACCAACGTGCATCGCCACTCCGGCGCTTCTGATGCGAGAATCCATTTTCAACATGCGGGCGACGCTGTGATTCTGGAGATACGCGACTCCGGGAAAGGAATACCGGAGGAGCGCTTGCGCTTGCTGCATGGAAACACTGCAGAGACAGGTGTCGGTTTAGCCGGGATGCGCGAGCGCTTGCACGAACTGAACGGGAGGCTGGACATAGAATCCGACGCTCGCGGGACGAGCATGCGGGCAACCGTTCCACTCACTTTGAGCACTCCAACCATCCCGTTGGAAACTTGCGGCGCAGTCTGCGCATCGGCATGCTCCTGAGAGAACGCGGACGCCGCAATCGCCGGTTGCCCAATGAGAACAAAGAAGTTGTATCCATCACAAAAGTGAAATGCCCTAAGCTTCTGCCCCGGCGCAAGCCGGGGCTTTTGGCGGGAGCGCGTGGGGGCTCTTGATTTCGGGTAGTGTCCTAAATACTGCGTTGCTGGAGAAGGAAGCGTACACTGTCAGCCGTGCTTTCCCCTGCCGCGATAGCGCAGATTAAGGCCGAGATTGCGAGACTAGAAGACGCTCGGAAGCGATGTAATGATGAGGGCATTCGGAAAGTAATCGAAGGCTGGATTGAGGAACAGAAAAAGAAGCTAGCCGAGGGATCCAAGACGCGACAGTCCTAACAGTGCATTGCAGTAGGGTGTGCAGCTAGGACGTGGCCTTCGAATAGGAATTGAAGCTGAGACAGGTTTTCTTTCCGATTCCCAACGAACGCGACTTTGAATTCAGCCTTACAGACCGAACATTCCCCCGATGTGGCCGTGGGATCGTCTTCAGGTAAAACAAGCCGTGGTGTTTCCATTTGTAGTGCTCTTTGAAAAGGCCCCGTCCGCTGGCGCAGCGGATTGGGCCTCTCTCCCCCTCATCTCTTTGGCAGGAAGTCTATACCCGAAACCGCAGAATGCAAGCCCTAACGGGCAAAGCTCGGGTCGAGCAAAGCCACAGACCACGGCCTGCTACAGCGTAAGGACACGCATAGCAGGCAAACCCGACATACAGCCTTGACGTGCAGCAGCGGCCAAGACTCGCTCCGCTCGGACGCCTTTGTGCGCGGTATCGCTGCGCATTGGCTGCTTATCGTGCTGTAAGTGCTATGAGCACAGCATTTGGCCACTTACTTGGGCTGGCGCGCTAAGTGAGTGCAAACAAAAAGGGGGATAGGGCCTCTCGAAGAGAATTCCAGCGACGCCAAAAACCGCGCGCCCGCCTGACCGCACATTTTCGCCTTGCGTTTGGCGAAGTTTCTTATGCTTTCCGCCCCAGCCCTTGCTCGATTGGGCGCATTTAAGGCTGCTTAGGGGCCAAGCTGCTACCCGTAACAGGGCACGGCCTAAGCAGCTATGACGTACAACCGCGAAATCGTGAACGCCGCAATCTACGACGCCTACCGGCAGCGCGTGACCCAAATCTACCCGGACTGGGGCATCGAGGACGTTGAGCATCTTGTGGGTACGCTTGTGCTGCCCCCTGACTGGTTTGTTGACGAGATTTTGGCCGCAACTACCGGCACGCCAGAAGAGCGGCTGCGGCTTGCAGCCATGCGCATCATCCCCACGCCGCCTATGTTCGAGAAAAAGCCCAGCACGATGACGGAAGCGGCCCTTGAGCACGATGAATACATGGCTGAGTTGCGGACAAAAGCGCTGGCGCTGGTAATGGAGTTGCCATGACACAAGCAAGTGAAGAAGTACGCGAGTTTCTACGTGCTGCTGGCCGCAAAGGCGGCCAAGCAAAGTCGGCGCGCAAGCAGGCCGCCAGTCGGGCGAACGGCGCGCTGTCCCAAGTACCGCGCAAGCGCAGCGCACCGCACACGATGGAGGAGCGCTGTTTGCAGCCGCGCCCGGCCGTCCTGATACCCGTGCAGCCGCAGGAAGGCCAATGAGCGCCCCAATCAGCCCCGAAGAACACCGCCTAAAAGGCACGCGCCCCACAAGGCAGGCCGACCACGGCACGGACATTGCGCCGGGCCGACCAAAGTTTCCGTCCGACCTTACGCCTGCTGCGAAGAAGATTTACAAGCTGCTTTGCAGGCAGCTTGAGGAACGCCGCGCCTGCACTGCTGGCGATATGCAAATTCTGCACCTGTATGCCGAGCAATGGCTGCGCTGGGTTAACGCCCGCGCCAAGGTTGTGGAGCTGGGCGAAGTGGTCACGGACACGCGGCTGGATAGCAACGGCGGCGCGCATGAAGTGCTGCGGAAAAATCCTTGGCTGACTGTGGTCGAAACGTGCGAAACAAAAATGCACGCGATACTGCGCGACCTTGGCCTTACGCCGAACGCGCGCGCGAAGGTCAAACAGGTTGGCGATAAGCCCAAGCCTGCGGCCACGCCTGAGGACGAGTACTTCAACAACATTGGTGCGCAGGTCGCGCCGGGCAGCGCAAGCCTGCTGGAAGATTTGGATGACTTTGACGCGGAGGTTAAGCAGTGAACAACAACAAGTACACGGAACTGGAAATTGCCACCACCGAATCACGCAAGGACATACGCCTGCTGGCCGCAATCATTCACGCGCAGCGTGACTGCAAGCTGCCTATGCAGGATTGCTTGCAGGCCGCCGAAGGCATGTTGACGGAAGTGCTGATTGTGGACGGCGAAGAAGTGCGCAGGCTGGTAGAGGAACAGCGCCAGATGGACAAGCAGCAGGGCGCGCCGGTTACCGGCAAGATTATGTAAGCGGCGTAACAGCCGACACATTTTCTGAGCGCGCTTACGCGCTAATAGGTGCCGCCCCTTGCGGCAGAGGAGAAATGCAGTGGACATTAAAACGAGAAATACAGGCCGCCCTTTTTACCAAGTGCCACCTGACCTAGCAACAATCCTGCTCGAGCTTGGCTTTGTCGAGCGTATCGACAAGCCCGCAGTTGTGGACCCCAATCCGCCCGGCCCCAAGTGGGGCGTTACCGTTAATCGGGGCGGCAGCACGTGCATCGTTCTGACGATTGGCTCAGAGACGCGCTGGTTTGATGGCCACCCGAGGACGCGCCAACCGGCTTCCAGCGCAAGGATTGGAAGGGCACAATTACCGGCCCCGAAACGCCCGCGCAAATCGTGGAGCTGTACAAGGCACAACTGCTGCCGACGGATTGGCAGCGCATTAACATGGCCGATTCGTTCGCCAAAAGGAAACGCAAGTGACACACAAAATCGAGCAACGTACTTTTTCTGGCGTGCAGTTGCGCGCGGCAGCGGACTTCACACTGCAAGGCATTGCCGCCCCATACAACACCTGGTCCGGCGACCTTGGCGGATTCAAGGAACAAATTCGCCCCGGCGCATTTGCGCGCGCCCTGCGTGAAAAGCAGGACGTGAAATGCCTCTTCAATCACGACGCAGACTACGTTTACGGTCGCGTTAAGAACGGCACACTGACACTGCGCGACACGGCAGCCGGGCTGGCATTTACTAACCAGTTAGACAAGAAAAATTCACGGCACCAAGCCCTGTATGCCAGCGTCGAGCGTGGCGATGTGGACGAATGTAGTTTTGCGTTCCAGCTTAACCCCGGCGGCGATGTATGGAATGACGCGCGCACACAGCGCACGCTAATTGACATTGCGAAGTTGTACGACGTTTCCGTGGTCTGCTATCCGGCTTACACGACAGGGACTAGCGTTGACGCGCGCCAACTACGCAGCGCCGCTCAATACGTCGCACCGCAGGATTGGCGCAGCAAGCACATGGCTGCACTGGCCAAGCTGGAGCTGGAGATTGCGAACGACAAATTTGCCGCAGCGTTGGAAGACGCGAAGCAGGCCATCAACGAAGCGCGGAGGACATTGTGAACACCGAAATGATTCAGGCACTTGAGCAGTACAGTATTGCCGACTTGACTGCTGCCCTTGAGGCAAAACAGCTCGCGCAATCACGTGCCACACAGGCACGCGACCAGCAAGTCGCGCGCGACTACGATGCACAGGTTAAGACAGCCAACCAAATTGCGCGGTTTGCCCGGCAGAATCAGAACCCCGTCCAATGGGCGCAGTGCATGGCCGATGCTGGCCTGCCTATTTCTGCCGCGAAGGTTTTTGCCGAAGTGCTGGCCACCATTTTCAACCGGCTTGAGGCGGTCGAAGCGGCACAGCAGCAGCCGCCACACATGCAGGGCGTTGAAAGGCGCGGGTAACAGCACATGGCAAACTTCAACACAGTACGCAATGAGAACGAACGCCCAGCAACCGGCATACCGGGCGATGTTTACTACCACAGAAAAGAACTTTTTATCGCCATGCCGGACGGCCGCCTTACGCCGCTTAACCGGCTGCTGTCTGATACGCACAGTTTGGGAATTTTGTTAGCCCGTGGCGCACAAGGAGACCCCGGCGCGCCCGGTAAAGACGGTAAAGACTCGACCGTACCCGGCCCACGCGGGGAAAAAGGCGATAAGGGCGACCCCGGCCCCAAAGGCGAACCGGGCGACGTGACGATTGTTGGCCCTGTTGAACTAAGGGCAGCGGTCGCCAAGCTCAAAGCACAGAAGGCGGCAGCGCTCGCAATTGCGTTGGAAATACTAGACCGGCGACCAGACAGCCCGGCGGTTGCAATTGCCCGCGCCAATATGATGCGGGTGAAGAAAGCGTTGGAGAGCTAACGTGACCGGAACAGTTATCCGCGTTTTGGGCGGCGCGGCTAGTCCTCCGAAGTTTTACGGCTGTGTCATCCTCGCCGACGGCGAATACTTCAACACCTACGACCCGCGTTGGATTAACGCCCCCGCACCGCGCAATGGGCAGTACATTTTTGAAGGATTCGCGCGAGTTTCTGTTGGGCAGCGCGTCACTTTTGATGCGCAGCCGGGCACGATTCTGCCGGGCGGTACATTTGAGACGGCAAGCACAGCAGTGAATGTGCAGCCCGCGTGATTACAAGTTGAGCGGCGCACGGTGCCCCGTGTGCCCCCGGCCACCAGCAGGGCCGGTAACAAGTGCCGGGCTGATGGAACCTGACTGGTTACGCACCCGCACGATAACCCGGAACAGGGCGTGTTTCATGGTAGGTCATGGCACGCCCCCGGCCCTTAACAGCCCTTGCTTAGTACGTGAGCAAACCTGCGAAAAAAGGCTTATGCCAATGCGGCTGCAAGCGCAGGACCCGACGCGCAACACGGAATGACCCACGCTGGGGACACGTGAAGGGGCGGCCCGTGCGCTTTCTCAAGGGCCACCATAAGCCAGCACTCAAACACGGCATGTCGTTCTCGCCCGAATATCATGCCTATCAGATGGCGAAATATCGCTGCACAAATCCAGAAAGTGAATGCTGGAAGGATTACGGCGCGCGCGGTATTCGCTTCCGCTTTACCAGCTTCGCGCAATGGTTCGCAGAACTTGGCCTGCGGCCCACGCAGCAGCACAGTGTTGACCGCAAGGATGTGAACGGACACTACGCGCCGGGCAACGTTAGGTGGGCAACACGCACGGAGCAGGAGCTAAACAAGCGACCGCGCACCGCTGTGCTGGACATGCACAACGAAGCCGCAGCTATCACAGGAGTTGAAACCCCAATTTAGCCCCTTAACAGAACACCGGACACGAAGATGGCATCCACACAACTAGCCCCACTGGATTACAACCGCGAGACACGCTGGTCGAAGCAGAACCTAGAAGTGTGCCGCGCGCGCAGGCGCACAGACGCGACAATCGCCAAGCACGTGGCTAATCCTTGAAGGTCTCGCCAAAGCAAAAGACGGAGTGCTGCCACCGTACAAGTGGCTCAATGAGCACGGCTACTTCGCAAGCTACGAAGTAATGACGAAGTTCCCGCAGGCGTTCGCGCACATTCAAACCAGCACAGACAAGAAGTTCGAAATCTACCGGGCGCATGAAAAGGCTAAGTCCGGGGCCGTGCAAACTGTGGGTCAAATCCTAGCGCCCGCGAAGGTAAGGACACTGGCCGAATACAACGTGCCCGGCGCGCAATTCAATCCCACAGAGCTGCAAATCGAACCAGGTGCGCCCCAGGCCGAGTGGATGCAGATTGGCCGCGCATTAGCAGCAGTGAGCCAATCGACATATTGGTGGACCGGGGATTGGCTGCTGTATGGATTCAAAACCTACGGCAAGACGACGACATTCGATTTGGCACAGCAGGCGACCGGGTATTCGCGCAGTCAGTTGTATGAATGCTCGTACATGGCAAAGCGCTTTCCGCCCGAGCGGCGCGTGGAGGCACTGACTTTCTACCACCACCAGTGTGTTGCGAAGTTCCCACCGGCTGTAGCTGACAAAGTGCTGGCCGAGGCCGTGGAAATTGGCCTTACCGGGCGGCAAGTTTTGGAAGTGGCGCAGGAGGAAGTAGGCGAGGCGAAACCAAAGCCGCACCACCCGCTGCAACTGAAGAAAGTTACCGTGCGCCTATACGGGCCGACATACGACAAGCTCAAGGCGCGTTGCGCACAGGGCCAAACCGTTGACGCGCTGATTTCGCAAGTAGTGGAAGATTGGCTTTTAGGCAAGAAGACCAAGGGGGCTGTATGAGTACGCAATTGTGGCAGTCGATGAAACTGGCAAGCACGGACGCGATGGTTGGTAACGCGGACGCGCTATCGAATTTGAAATCCACTCCGAACGGCATGATTTTGCTGCATGGCCCAATGGGCACGGGAAAGACCTCGCTTGCGCTGGCGCTGTGCAAGGAACGCACAGGCATTGCGCTGGAAGAAAACCAGACGATACACAATCCGGGCCGCGTCTATGCTTCGCACGTTCACGCGCTGGACTTTGACCTTGGTAGCGCTACTGACCCGAAGATTTTCTTTTACTGGCGCGACCCTGTGTTCATCATCGTGGACGAAGCGCAGTGCCTTACCAAGATTCGGCAGCAGACGCGCCTCAAAACAATGCCCCCACGGCCCGAACTGACGCTTGTGTTTTGCACGACTGACCCGCAGGAGCTTGACTCGGCTATCCTTGACCGCTGCGTGAAAATCCGGCTTGGCCCATTGGCGGCACGCGAACTGCCCGAACTTGTGAAACGCGCCTGCGCCGCGCGTGGCATGGCATACGATGCGGAAATCGTGAAGGCGCTCAACCGTTCTGCAATCTTCCGGCCTCGTGCAATCATTCAGGCAGTGGACGCAATCGGTGCCGGTAAGTCGATTGCCGAAGCTGTGTCTGGCCAGTGCAGCTAAAGGCAGACGGAGCCGTTGGGGCATCCGACGTAACCCATTGAAACCGTGACTTTCGTTACAAGCAATCTGCAGTGACTTCGGTTCTAATTGCATGGGGAATCAAGGATTAACGCGTTCGCGTTTTGTTCGCTATACCTTGGAATCGCTGGTTCTTGGCGTTGAACTTCGCTTGCAGAAGTGACGAAAGTACAGGTACAGTTGGGAAGGCGGTAAATGGCTCCTCTTCAGACATTTTACGCGAACATTGTGCAGGTTCGCATCACGCCGAACGAATTGGCATTTGAATTCGGCGTGCACTTCCCTAACGAAGCGCCGGTACCGGGGCAACCGATAAACTTTGACCCCGAGGTTAGGGTTGTTCTATCATTGGCCGCTTTGAAAACGCTCTGCGAAACTTTGCAAAATGCTTTGACGCAGGTCGAGCTGAAACAGCAGCAACGAACTCTTCCCCAACCGGAACCAGCGAGAACGACATCTAAACAGTAAGTTTTGTGAAAGAAAAGGGTGTGGAATTTATGACAGTGTGCGTTCCTCCAAGTCAGCCGGTACATGTGTATGAAGAAACCGTTTCCGTGGACTACGCACGACCGTTGATTTACGACGGTTGCGCGGTTGCGGTTGGCACGAATGTTCGAAGTGTGCAAATAGCGGATGGTGTCGTGGTTTCAGTTCAACCAAGCAACGTCATTCCTATGCGCGCCGCAGACCCATCGCTCAAGAAGAAGGCCAGAACAGAGAGAGTGAGCAGGCTGGAACGTGAGTACCGCTGGTAATAATTTAGAGCCTGCACAAAACGACGGTTTCTATGAAGCGGCTCCAGTTGAGCCGCTTTTACTTTATCAAGGCGAAATCTTAGTCGATGTGCCGCTGCTGCTCGTATCCAAGGAAAAACGCTGGCTGATTCTGCGCACCAATAGTGGAAAGACAATCCACGAAGCATTGAAGGGTGGCGGTATCGGGGGCACCGTTAAGGTGCTGGACTCAAATCAAACTACTTTAAAGTGGAACACTGCAATTGATGGTGATTCCGTCGTCTCGTATCTCACAAAACGTCCGGTGCTGGTTCTAAGTCAGACTTGTGATATTCAGAACAAAGATTTCATCCAGGTCGCGCCCATCTACCCTGCTGACCCAGACTACGTTGAACGTCTGAAACGCGGAAATGAAATTTTATCCGCGTTCTATCTAGAAGCATACTCGCCCCATTTTGGCGACAGCTACGCGGACTTCGAGCGGATACAGGCCGTTCACAAGACGTACATCAAAAGGCTGAACCATGAGCAGCATCTTCGACTGAATGGGAAGCACGTTCGCAATTTGCAGAGCGCTCTGACACGTTACTTTGGCCGTCCAAACACGTACGACGCAAGAGCTGACAAAGCGCCGCAGACCGGGACATACCTCTGTGCGGACTGTTTCTATTTTGATGGAGTTGCGACCCCTGTGGCATTTGACGAGGGAGATTTTTTTCGTCGTTGCGAGGTTTGCGAAGGTGAGCAGTGGGTGCGTAAAGGACCGTGACGCAGACACCGCTGGATAAAATAAGCGCTGTGGGCGCGACCGGTTACTGCCAAAATCCCACTCATTTGCCAAACTGGCACTCCCTGAGTGAATCACTCGGGATTAAGCAAGTTGTCCCGGCCCGTCAAGACTGGTTTATGCACAGCCGGTCCTTTTTACGCACAGGCCGTTTTGATGTAGGTTTGCCAGCAGGAGGTACGCGAACAATGAGTACTGTGCCAGCAGGCTATCCAAATCAGTGGATACCTATTCCGTTCACTTGCCAGTGTGGAGTAAAGTGCCGTGTCGATGTTGAGCCCGTCATCGGCCCGTTTGCGGCACAGTTCTATCAGCATTGTAAAGATGATGAAGGCCAATACCTACCGGGGCCGATTATCGCCGTCTTCGAGGAAAAGGACGGCAAGTGGGTAATGGTCGTGCAAGGTTCATAACGGCGCTGCGAGCGCGGGCTATAGATTGCGCAATGCGAAAGTAACAAGAAGCGCGAAGCCCGACAGCATCGCGATGCCTGCGACCCATTCTGCGGTGGCGAGAATTCTCCAACTACGGGACACCCGTCGATTTTGTTTTTCAAGCGTTTCCTTCCAAATATCGCGGTTCTTTTTATTCAGGAATACTTCTCGGTCTTGATTGAACGGTTCCGGTGAATCAGAGTACATCACAGTTTGTGTGCTAATTACTTCGTGGTCCACATCTATGTAGGCGATTTCGGATTCCGCCATGTTGGCCATCACGTTAGCCATTTGATAGTGCTGATGTGAAAGATTGCGCACCAAGCACGCGCCCGCTGCAAGCAAGAGCAAACCCCAAGCGCCAAAGAGAGTTTTTGGAAGGTGCGCGTTGCTCCCCATGCGGCCCAGCAGAGTGACACTGAAAGTCAACGCACCCACGTTCATCAGCGCAAGCCTATCGAAAAAGGCCTCGCGCCGGGCCACAATTTCCTTAGACGTATCGGATGCGGCTTTCCTGCGACGGTTTAGTTTCTCCGCCGTATTCTTTGCCTTCTCGAATAGTGGGTTGTGTGGTACTGACATATCGTGCCGAATTGTACATCCGAAACTACGGAAGGCAATCGCCGCGCGGTGGTAGAATCCGGGCCGGAGGAACGCCCATGCAAAAACTATTGCTTGCATTGGTAGTTTCCGGCGCGTTTGTTTTTGCTCATAGTCAAGCTGCGCCGAAAGCCAAATATCTGCCTATAGTTTTTGACGATTGGTGGAACGTTGATTACGTCAAGAACGGATGCCAGCTTCCTGCACAAGATGGGGGCCATCCCTGCGTAACCGACAGTACGCCTGCCGAGTTGGTGAAGGAATTTGAGGACGACCTCATAGTAGCATTCGCATCGGAAGACGCTTGCCATGGATTGACACTGCTGCATTTCACGCCGGAAATGGCACAGGCTGCGGTCAATAATCCCAACGCCCCGGCATCGCCCGATGCCGCAAAAACTTTGGGACCAAATTGGTCTTTGATGCTGGACCTATCCGGGCGCAGCCACGTGCAAACAGGCCGGGGGTGGACGCTCGTCGATTCGGAACGCCACGTTTTGAATGGGCGAATCACAACCACGCAGCGCACAGTGCAGCAAATCTGCAAGGTCGTAAAAGGTAGGGGCGGCAAGTTAGGAAACTAGCACGACAGACACGTTGGTAACCTACCAGCATACGCCCGGCGCTGCTATCGTGCAGGGCATGGCAGAGGCAAAAGCACCAACGGCGCGTCGTATGTCAAAGAAGAAAGTGCTGGCCACTGCCCGGCCTTTGGTTCATCAGCTTGCAAAATGCTTTTGCTGCCCCTGCCCAGTAGTGCACGCGTATTCCTGTATTGAAGATGAGAAGTTTGTGGCGGGCAGGTATTACGGTGGCCAGAATCCAGAAATCGCGCTGAGGGTTAGGCGTTTTACGACGCCAACGGTCCTTCACGAGTTTGCACACCATCTACAGTGCTTGGAATATAAGGATGGGCTGTTGCCTGACAACAGTGACGTACATGGGCAGGAATTTTTTAAGCAACTGTTGCTGGTCACAAGCCATTATTACGGCGACCCGGAACACTACGATTGGGTGACTGGAGAAGTGGCGTGCCCGCAAACCGTTAAGCGATTCCAGCAGTCAAACGAAATGCCGCCGCTCGTGTCGTTGTTGAAGGAAGGATACCCGCAAGCGTTTGAGAATTACGTTCGCTCCCGCCAAAGGGCAATGGTGCCGTGCAGGTTATGCAACCCCGAAGCAAAAGCCTGCGCGGCTGGCGCTAGCCGGTAGCACTTTACCCGACCGATTTTACCCAAAACTTTACCCGACCCCACAAAAGCGGGCAAAGGCCGGTAAAGGCAAAGCAAACAAAAATAAGGGCCGCCCATGTGAGTGGCGGCGCAAATTACGATTGAGAATCTTCCGTCCTAACCCCTAGACGATAGCGCCCCGTAGGCGAGTTTAGATTATAACAAAGCAATCTCCCTTCTTTTTGCCCTCCAATCTGCCCCTCTTTCTCATTCTCGCCTCGTGTACCCGTGAATTTTTTCTTTCTTTGCCCCGATCCTCCACACTTTTGTCCCATTTTGAATTTCTGCGACGCAGCATTTGAATTTTTTGTCCAACCCGCCCCCTTCCACAGCGTCAACCGCGCTATATTAGATAGATAAACCTTCAATCCAGCACTCTGCAGGGGCTACCTCGATGTTGTTCCTTCATGAGTCAATTCAATCATTCTTCGACTTAGGAGTTTGTAAAGGAGTACCCACTATGGCAAAGCCTAGACTTCCCAAAAAGACCAATGGCGACGCGGGAGTGCAGCCCGCCCAGCCCGCTTCGACCCTGACCGTTGCAGACGACAACGGAAACTCAAATCCCGAAACCAACAAGTCTCGCAAACCGGGCATCGTGAAGAACGACGCTCGTACCAACCTCATCCCCATTAACATCGATGACGAAATCCGCCGCCTCGCTTATCTCCTATCCGAGCGCCGCGGGTTCGAACCCGGCCACGAAACCGAAGACTGGCTAACCGCCGAACACGAGGTCCGCCAGCGTTATCGCCAGCAGAGCGCCTGACTCTGCCAGCACCGCCCTGGCGGCCGAGCCCCGGCCGCCGCTTCCGGCGGAAACGTTTACGACCCAATCCAATCTAAACGTTGGTTTTTGATGCCTGATTGCTGATTGAAAAGCTCATCCGTCCCGACCATAGGGTTCAATCAAAAATCATCCATCAACAATCCCCAGACTCCGGCCATGTCCTGTCGTCCAACGCTCCCGGTTGCCCTTGTTCGCGCTTTCTGAAAAAATACCTTGGGGCTCTTCCAAATGGCGTTAATCGGTAGTTTTGCCTTGCTCCTCGCGTTGGGGTTGAGTGTCTACTCCTTTGGAGTCGGCATCTTCGCGCTTCTTCGTAAGGACGATCCCGCTCGGGAGCGCCTCGGCGAAACCGCCCGCCGCGCCGGCGTGGTCGTCTTCGGCGCGGTTTTCCTCGCTGCGGTCGCGCTCGTCGTCTCTGCCTTCCGCGACGATTTCACCATCGCCTACATTTTTCATCACAGCAATCACGATCTTCCCGGTCCTTATAAGTTCGCCACCCTCTGGTCCGGACAGGAAGGTTCGATCCTGTTCTGGTGCCTCCTTCTCTCCGGATACGGCTTCGTTCTCCGCCTCCGTTATAAAACCGATCCTCGCCTCTTCGCCTACGCTTCGGTAGTTCTGGCCGGCGTTCAGATATTTTTCCTCGCGCTCGCGAATTTCGCCGCCAATCCCTTTGGCCTCCTCGAAGGCCCGCTGCGTCCCGACGGCAGTGGACTGAATCCGCTCCTGCAATACCCTGAGATGGTCATCCACCCGCCCATGCTCTATATGGGCTATGTCGGATTCACCATCCCCTTCGCCTTCGCTCTCGGCGCCCTGATCATGAAGTATCCCGGCGAAAAATGGATCCACATCACCCGCCGCTGGACCATGGTCACTTGGGGATTTCTCACTTGCGGCATCTTCCTTGGCGCTCACTGGGCCTACGCCGTTCTCGGATGGGGCGGCTATTGGGGATGGGACCCGGTCGAGAACGCCTCGCTCATGCCCTGGCTGGTCGGTACCGCCTTCTTGCACTCCGTCATGATGCAGGAAAAACGCGGCATGCTGAAGGTCTGGAACATGTGGCTGGTCTTTGCCACCTTCTGGCTCGCGATCCTCGGCACCTTCCTTACGCGCAGCGGGATCATCGCCTCGGTCCACGCCTTCGCCCAATCGTCCATCGGAAACTGGTTCGCGTGGTTCCTTGGTATCAGCTTCGCCGTCTTCGTATTTTTCTTCGTCAGAAACAAATCGCATCTGCGCAGCGAGAACAAACTCGAATCGCTGGTCTCCCGCGAATCCAGTTTCCTGTTCAACAATTTGCTCTTTCTCCTGCTCACGCTGGACGTGCTCTGGGGAACCTGGTTCCCGAAAATCTCCGAACTGGTGCAGGGCAACAAGGTCACGGTGGGCGCGCCCTTTTACAACCGCGTTGCCATCCCCGTGGCATTGATTCTCCTGCTGCTCACTGCGGTCGGCCCGCTGTTAGCCTGGCGCAAATCTTCGTTTGAAAGCTTGAAACGCAACTTCCTCTGGCCCACCGTCGGTGCCCTCGTCATCGCACTCTTCGTGATGTTCACCCCCGCCAGTTGGGGATCGATCTTCGGACTCAAGCCCTGGCACGACATCAGCTATTTCTATTCGCTGATGACGATTTTCCTCTCCGCCCTGGTCACCTTCACCGTCGCCTCCGAGTTCTACCGCGGCGGCCGCGTCATCGCCGAGAAAACCGGACAGGGCATGTTCGCCTCCATGGTCCAACTCACCCATCGCAACACGCGCCGCTACGGCGGATACATCGTCCACTTCGGCGTTGTTCTGGCGATGATCGGATTTTCCGGCTCCGCCTTCAACCAGGACAACGAGATGGCGATGGGCTACGGCGACAAGATGAGTATCGGCGGCTACGACCTGATCTGCCGCTCCTATACCCAGGAAGAGAATGGCAATCAGTTCACCGAGTGGGCGCTGATGGACGTCTATCAAAAGGGCCAACTCGTGCGCACGATGTCGCCGCAGCGGATCTTCTACAAGGCCAGCCAGCAGGCTTCGACCAAGCCCGACATCGATCAGGGATTCAAAGAAGATCTCTACCTCGTCTACGAAGGCCAGAACGAAAAAGGCCAGCCCATCATCAAGGCGCACGTGAATCCCATGGTGATCTGGATCTGGATTGGCGCCTGGGTCATGATCCTCGGCACCGCATTGGCGCTGGTTGAAAACGCTCCAGCCCCGGTCACTGTACGTGTCCCCAAACTGGTGGAGCACGCCGCGCCAGTAGCAACGGGAGACTAAATCAGATTTTCGATTGCAGATTGCAGATTTCAATTGCGGAGGAATTCAGAAGTCAGAATTAAGAAGTAAGAATGAAGAATGAAGAAGTCAGAAGTCAGTATTTAGGAGTCAGAGTGCACCGCCCCACTTCTGCCTTCTACCTTCTGCCTTCGTTGCAGTTCAATCTGCAATCTAAAATCTGCAATCTGAAATCTAGCGTATCCAAATGATGTCGACCCCAAATTCCGTCCTCCGCCGCGTTCTCCACTGCGTCCTGCTCTCGCTGGCCGTCTTCGCATTCACTGGCGCCGGAGATCCCGCCTCCCGCTTCAACGAAATCGGACACCAACTGATGTGCATTTGCAGCTGCGGCCAGATCCTGCTCGAGTGCAACCACGTCGGCTGCCCCGATTCCGATGGCATGCGCAACGAACTCATGGCCGCCGTCACCCGCGGAGACAGCGACAGCCTCGTGCAGCAAGCTTTTGTTCAGAAATACGGTCCCACGGTTCTCGCAGCCCCCACCACCTCGGGCTTCGATCGCACCGCATGGATCTTCCCCATTGTCGCTTTTGGCTTGGGCGTGACCGCAGTCGTATTCGTCATTCGCGCCTGGAAGAACCGTCCCACTCCTGCGCCCGCAGGTGGATCTCCACCCATAAAAGCCTCCGACCTCGAAAAATTCCGCGAGCAAGCCGACGAGGAGACCGAACTATGACCTTTGAATGGGCCTGCTGCCTGCTCGTGACCGCCGCTTCTCTGCTCTACATTTTTCATTTGCCCGATAAGCTCTACCTCGGCCATGACAAGACCCGCGCCCAGTACCTGCGCGAGCGCAAAGACGCCGTCTACGAAAATCTCCGCGACCTGAATTTCGAATACAAGGCCGGCAAGGTTCCCGACGCCGATTACCACTCGCTCAAGTCAACCCTGCAGGACGAGGCCGCCGCGCTCCTGGCCGAAATCGCCCAACTGGAATCCGGCCTCGCAACGGCGCCGAAAAGATCGAAATCATGAATCCATCCCACATCCCTGTGATCCTGAGCGCAGCAAGTGCGAAACGAAGTGAAGCACTTGCGGAGTCGAAGGACCCCGTGTTGCTTGGCGCCCGGAACCGGCGCCGCCCCTTCTCCATGCAAAACTTTTTTCGTTCTCCACTGCTCCTGACGCTATCAGCGCTTCTTCTCTCCGCCCTCGCCTCCGCCCAAACCCTGACCGGCACGGTAAAAAACGCCACCACCGGCAAGCCCGGCGCGGGCGACGAGGTCGTCCTCCTCAGCCTCGGCCAGGGCATGGAGGAGGCCGGGCGCACCACGGCCGACGCCAAAGGCCGCTTCTCCTTCAAGCTCGACAACGGTCAGGGCCCGCACCTTGTGCGCGTCATTCATCAGGACGTCACCTATCACCGCATGGCGCCTCCGGGAACCACCTCGGTCGAAGTCGAGGTGTATGACGTCGCTAAGAAAGTCGAAGGCATCGAAGTCGTTGCCGACATCATGCGCCTCCAGGCTGCCCAGGGTCAGTTGCAGGTGGAGCGCACTTTCGCGGTGCAGAACAATTCCAAGCCTCCGCGCACGCAGATGAACGAGCACAATCTGGAGTTCTACGTGCCCGACGGCGCGCAGATCGGCGAAGGTCAGGCTATGACTGCGGGAGGCCAGCCAGTCAGGTCCGCTCCCGTGCCCGAAGGCGACAATGCCAAAAATCGCTATGCCTTTGTCTTCCCGCTCCGCCCCGGCGAGACCCGCTTCAATGTCGTCTACACGATGCCTTATACCGGCAGCGCCAACATCGATCCCAGGAGCATTTACCCGCTGGAACACTTCGTTGCGATGGCGCCCAAGACCATGACCTTTGAAGCCGCTCCTGGCGCCACATACCAGGTTGCCCCGTTTCCCGGACAGCCCGATGCCAACGTCGAAGTCGCCTCCAACACGCAATTGGGCCAGCCCATGGCGTTCAAGCTCACCGGCCAGGGCACGCTGCAAACACCTTCTGAGGATGGCGGACAGTCTGGCCAGGGCGCATCCGCGCAAAATGAAAGTCGCCCCGGCGGAGGACTCGGTCCCCCGATCGATGCGCCCGATCCTCTGCAGAAATATCGCTGGTGGATTCTTGGCGGATTCGCCGCTGCCCTTGCCATCGGCGGTGTGATCATTGCCTCGCGCCAGCAAAAGGCGAATCGCCTCGCCCGCGCCAGTGCCGGGCTCTCCGGCATGGAACAAGTGGATGATTTCGAAGTCCCCGCAGCCTCCGTACCCCGCGTGCAACGTTCAGCGCCCAGCGCCGCTGCCGACGAAAATCGGGTCCAGTCCGCGACCTCGCGGAGATCGATGTTGCTGGAAGGTTTAAAAGACGAACTCTTCGACCTGGAAGTCGAGCACAAGCAAGGCCGCATTTCCCAACAGGAATACGAGAAAACCAAAGCGGCCCTGGACCAAACCCTCCAGCGTGCCCTGAAACGCGAAGCCGCCAAACAAACCTAGTGCCGGACTGCCGCCGTAACCGGAGAAGGCGATAAGACGGCGCAGGCTTGTGCTAAGGCCTTGTTACAGCACCAGCTTCTTCACCGCACTCGTGTTATCGAATAGCGTAACCGCCATCGACTCGAATGGTGTCTCCGGTAACGAAGTCGGACGCGCGGGAGGCCAGGTACACGGCTGCTCCAGCAACTTCCTCTGGTTGACCCCACCGGCCCGACAATTGGTGAATCGCGAGTACGCTCAAAAGCCCACAAGGACTGTGAGGTCCTGATTACAACACCCACCCGCCTTTTCTGAATGGGGACTCTGGTAGCATTGCCGCTGAAAACAATGAAGCCATTGCTCGCGTTCATATTTCATCTGGTCATTGCGCTACTTGTCGTTCCAATGCTCACGCTCTTTTCAGGGGTAATGGTGCATAGGGTTATCCGCTACGTTGGCCTTTCCGGTAAAGACCCGCAACAGTTCATCTCTGACCACTTGTTGTTGCTGGTTGCCGCTACTGGGCTGTGGCTGGCATATCTGGTCTGCGACACATTCACTAGCAGGTCTGCCGTATGGGTGTGGATTCCAGCCCTGCTTGTGTTTGCCGTCCGAGTCTCAATTTGGCGGTCAACGGGAAGCGTGCTCTTTCATCCCAGTGTTGTCGAACACTTCTTTACAGCGAACTGCCAGATGCAGAGTTGGCGTGACGTTGGGTTCGCACAACGCTGCTCCGATAACCTCTTCCTGATGCAAGTGGTAGTCGGGACGTTTGGGTATTCAGCAGGGGCGGTGCTCTACTACATCGTAAAACTGACGCATCGGTCTGACCCCGTGCCCTCGTAACTGTTGAAAATATCGATAGCAATCAGAATCGGCTTTGCGGCTCAAAGCGTGAAATGCCCTGTTAGGGATAGTTGACTCCGGTTTTCCCGTGATCCACCCGTCGATTTTTTCCAAAAGCCAGAAGTGGCTGGTATACAAAAAACACTATTCTAGAGTTTGAAGCTTCTTCTTCTCGTCGGACAGGAAGGATGATCTTGAATTTTCGTCCATCGTCTGGTCGGTCGGCGCAAGGGCGATCGCACGTT
>Ga0209166_10000339_pt1 | contig 55514 bp, 39 predicted proteins | sample Coa_R1_3_FD_187151 | JGI IMG/M metagenome (GOLD analysis project Ga0209166, IMG submission 187151) | Surface soil microbial communities from Centralia Pennsylvania, which are recovering from an underground coalmine fire - Coalmine... | ecosystem: Environmental > Terrestrial > Soil >...
GTTCCACACCCGGCGTTCGCTGAGCACCTTTCGTCATGAGCTTCGTGGGAAGAGTTTTTCCGTGGCGGCGGCGCGCGATGCTACGCAATTCGGGGCGCGCTGGTGGACTCATCGTCAGTGGGCCAAGACCTGTCTAGATGAGTGGTTGAAGGTCATCTGGTGGAACGCCGTTGAACGATGGCGCTGAGAGAAAACGCTTGCCCAGAGCGTAAAGGCTGCGGTTTGGGAAGATGAGTTTTCCACCGCAAAACGCCTTCAACGGAGCGAAAAGCATTGACTGAGAACAATCAGGAGGGTTACGATTTCGGGCAACAGGGAAAATCCAAGCTGTTAACGGAGCGTGGGAATGGGTGGATCCGCGATACGCGGTGCCGTAAGTATTTTTCTGTTGATTCTATTCCCCGTCTCGTTATTCGCCGCGGATACCAATGCGGCCATGCTTTATACCAACGGGGCGGCCTGGATCAACGGCGCGCACGTTCCTCATTCGTCGTCAGCGATCTTCTCGGGAGACCTGTTGCAAACCCGCTCCGATTCTGTCGCCAACATCAATGAGCCGGGGTCGAGCATCACGGTGCTCTCAGATTCTCTGGTGAAGTTCGAAGGCGCCTCAGTTCGAATCGAGCACGGCGGGGTGACGGTCTCGACCTCCAAAGCAGTCGCGACCAGCGCAGGGGATGTTAAGGTCAGTCCCGTTTCGAACGCCTGGACAGAATTTAACGTCACCGATGTGGATGGTACGGTGAGGATTGCGGCACGCAAAGGGGACCTGAAGATCGACGACGGCAAGGAAACTGTGGTTTTGGCGCAAGGTCAGGAAACTACGCGCGATGAAACCCCTGCTAATGACAACGAAGGCAGGAAGAAGGGCAAGAAGCGAGGTGCGGGAGCCATCCCCGCAGCCGGGGGCGGCGTGCTCAGTTCTCCGTACGCGATTGGAGTGGGTGGAGCCGCTATTGTGGGATTGACGACTTGGGTCCTGGTGAAAAATGACGACCCTGCCAGCCCTGCAAAACCGTAATCAACGGTAAGAACCTAGTTGGGTACAGACGAAGACTCCTGCAACTGAACCTGCTGCAGGCCAAATCTTCCATCAAATCTCAGACGACTTCGGAGGCAGGGACCATTTCTGCCGGTTCGGTCTCGACGGGCCGCCGTTTGCGAGTACGCTGCAGCAGGGGAGATGCTGCCGCAAGACTGCAATACACGTAAAACCAGGCAGCATTGGCAGGAATCTGCAGATTGAAATCGAAGAAACTGTGCACGAGAATTCCCGTGACCCCCAACATGCAGGCGAGCGTAACCGCGCCGGTGACCTGGGTTGTCCAGTTCGCGATTTTGCCGAGCGCACGGCGATAAAGCACGATCAGGAACCATAGCGTCACGCCGAATCCGAGCAATCCCATTTCAGTAAGCAGTTGCATGTAGTCGTTGTGGGCTTCGTTGACAAAGAAGTTTGTGTAGAAGCTGCGGAACTGCGGATAGACCACGGGGAAAGTTCGCAATCCCCAGCCCAGCACGGGCTTGTGACGGAACATTCGGAGCGCGTCACGATCGATGGAGAGGCGCATGCCGCCGGAGATTTCGGTGCGAGTTTCCGAGGAAATACTGGAGACACGGGCGGTAAGCTCCTTGCCACCGAGCCAACTGAGGAAGCTGACTAGAACGACAGCGAACGCACCAGCAGCGATGGCGATCCGGACTCGTCGTTTTTGACGGAACAGCACGGTTGCGAGAACCGCTAACTCGGCGAAGATGGCAATCATGCCGCCTCGAGAACCGGAGAGGAAAATCGTTCCAATCATGATGGCGGCGGCGATGCCGGCCAGGATGCGTCCTCTCTCAGGTACCAGGCGCGAGAGGGAAAAGACCAGGGGAATTGGAACCAGCAACTCCATGATGCCCGCGTAATGGTTGTGATTTACATACGGGCCATAGATCCAGCCGCCCATGCGCGGTATACGAGTCCAGTAGATTCGACCGTTGGGAGAAACTCCTTGCACGAGCGCAAAGGCGGCGAGCGCAAAGCCGTAAAAAGCTAGTATGAGGGCAATTCTGCGCGCCTGCGCGGTCCGAACCAAGGTCTGGGTTGCCAGGAAGCAAAGCAGGCCGTACGTGACGTACAACATCGCGCCAGAAATCGTGTCGTGCAGGTAAGCGCTGGTTCTGAATACGATTTGAGCGATGATCAGTAGACCGAACGCCGCCATGGGGACAAACAACGGATTCCAGGAGAGCGTGATCTCCTGGTCAAGACACTGCTTGGCCAGCCAGAGGATACTCAGGACCACGGCGCCGGTTTGGAGCAGGAAAATCGACCAAGGCTCGACCGTTCCGAATGCAAGGGGACCAAACATCAGCAATCCGAAGGTGCCGTAAAGCACGAGGGCGCCTAAGCGCGCCGACCGCAACTGCGGAGTCATTCCGCTCTTTTTGTTATCGGAACTCATGAACCTGTAGCGTTTCCCAGTGAACTGCCTTTACGAGGGTTTCCTATTGATGTGGAAGTCGCCGATCCAGAGCTTACCACGCATCGGACTGCCCGCCGGGAGCCGGCGGACGTGCAGCACGATGAGCTTGCAATCAGGTCCCGTGGTGAATTCGCCGTCAGCCGATTTCCAGAAAGTTGCCTGTTTTAATTCTTCACTTTCGTAATAGACCGCTTGGGTATACATGTCTTGAATGGTGAAGTGCGGTCCACCGGCACCCTGCATTTCGCCTTCACCATTCTTGTAATAAGCCGTGAAATCATAACTCGTATTGGGCTGTACGGGGATGAGTTGATATATGCCAGATTCTCTGATCCCCGGACCATCGAAGGCGATCAGCAGAGATCGGCGTCCAGCATGAAAATCGCCGGGGTCGAGGGTTAGAGTGACGCTGGACTGCTTTTGATATTGCCAGTCGAAGCCGGCATTGAGAATGTCCAAACTGAAATTTCCATTCACAACCAGGTTGGCAGTCGAGGGCAGGTACGAGGAGAGACCAAAGCGGTTAGTGGTTTGCTTCCACGCCTGTACGGCCTCATCAACTTCTTTGTGTTCAATCAGGTAACGAATGTAGTTGAAGGCGTATCGCCGTTCGAAGGGTTCGCTGGTTTGCATGAGCGCATCCCACACCTTCATTGTGCCGGCGGTTTCTTCCTTGGACTGCAGCAGCGTGAGGAAATTGAGGTAAGCGTTGGCGCGCGCAGGGATCACGTATTTCAAGAGCGCGTCGACGTCAGGTTGGAGGCGCCAAGAGAGTTGGAGGGCGGCAACGTCAAGGTCGGTGTCATTGGCGATCACGACACTGAACTCGCGCAGAGCTTTCTCATTTTGGCCCTGGACGAGATATAGATTCCCTGCCTCCCAGGCGACGTCAGGCGTCATCGAGTCGGCCTGGATGGCGTGTTCGAGGGCAGCGGTTTGGTTTGGAGTATCTCCCAGAATCTGGTAGGCGTTGGCCAGATCGAACCAGTAGCGCGATGAATGCGGGTTGAGTTGAACTGCTGATTGGTAGTATCCGATGGCCGAACTCGGATCGTGAGCTACAAGATCGTAATATCGGCCCAAGTGATTGCGATATTCTGCGTTGCCAGGATCGAACCGTGCTGCCCTTCGAAGACTGGTTAAATGCGGCCGGCTTCCAAACCAGGAAGCGACCAACTGGCGTGCGGCGAGTCCCCAGTACGCGAGCGCAAGGATGGCAGCGGGAGCCACGATGAGCCACTTGCGAGCGGGAGTGTTGAAGGGAATCTTCATCTTGAAGTGAACAAAATTCCTGCTAAGCGCTGCTGGACGCGGATGTTTCCTCTACTTCTTCACCCTCTTCCTGAACTTCGGGCAAGTCTTCATCGCGATAGTACCCGGCGTACTTGCCCTGATACTCGTAATAGTAGTAGTAGTCCGGCGAGGTTAGATCTACGGCATTCAGCAGAACTCCCACCAGCTTGGCGTTGACCTGAAAGAGAATATCGCGAGATCGGCGGAGTGCCTGCTTCGAGGTCTGGCCAGACCGAATGACCAGGATGACAGCATCAGCCCGCGGTGACAGCACCACGGCGTCAGTCACTGATAGCGACGGCGGAGTGTCGATCACGATGTGATCGTATTGCTCACGCAGCTGCAGGAGCACATCCCGCATGTTGGAAGATGCCAGCAATTCCGCCGGATTCGGCGGAGGGGTGCCCGCCGGAAGCACAAATAAATTGGGAAGAAGGGAGGTTCGTACGATTGCGTCATCCAGCGTTGTGCTGCCGGTCAGGACATTGCTCAGCCCGCTGTGCGGTCCCATGCCCAAGGTCTTGTGGATGCTGGGCCTGCGAAGGTCGCCATCGATCAGCAATACACGAACACCTTTCTGAGCAAGAACAACAGCGGTGTTAATGCTGGTGGTGGTCTTGCCTTCCTGGGGCAAGGCGCTGGTGATCATGATGACTTTGGGAGGAGCGCCGAGGCTCGACAACAGAAGAGAGGTGCGCAGAGCGCGATAGGACTCCGCCATTTGTGACTGCGGCCTGGCTTGGGTGACCAGTTCCACAGCTTCTTTGGAAGTTGTGAGGACCAGACGCTTCGGGTTAGAGCCTTCACGGGTAGACTTGGAACCGAGCGGAATCATACCCAAGGAAGCGAGGCCTGAAATCATCTGGGCTTGCTCCGTGGTTCGCACCGTGCTGTCCAAGGCTTCCAGAACAAAAGCCAGGCCCACACCAGAAGCGAGGCCGAGAACGAGGCCAAATAGCAGATTGCGCGGGATGTCAGGCTCAATAGGCCCAGCAGGCGGGCGGGCGTTGTCGACGATACGGAAGTTATTTGATTTCAAGCCGGCGGCCACACCTGCTTCCTTCAATTTCTCGAGTAAACCCTCATACAACTGGCGGCTGGCATCAACGTCGCGTTTCAACATGCTGTACTCGATGGCGCTTTCGTTGAGTTTATTGGCCTCCTGTTTTTGCTTTTCAAGAGCAGCGTGCAGCATGTTTTCACGCTGCAGGGCAGTAGTGTACTGGCCCCGCAGCGTAGCCGCGATCTTCTTCATTTCCGCCTGAATTTGCGCATCCACTTCCTTCAACTGATTGTTTAACTGGGTCAGCTTCGGATAGGACGGGCCAAACTGCGTGCTCAAATCGGCAACCTGAATCTTGAGATCGACCTGCTTGGTGCGCAGGTTGTCGAGCAGCACCGATGCAGATTGAGAGTTGGGGCCTTGCGTGACGCTACTCGAACTGGCGGCGATGGCATCGGGATCGCCGGACTCAACCAGCCGGTAAAGCGCCTCTTTGTCCATGCGGTCGCTCTCGGCTTCTGTCAGTGCCTTGTTGAGCTCGTCCAGCTTGGACATGATGATGTTCTGTTTTTCATCGGTTCCCAGAATTTCGTGTTCTTTCTGATAACGGACCAGCTTTTCCTCGTCCGTTTCCACCTTCATCTGCAGATCAACGAGCTGTTTCGTCAGCCAATCCGAGGCCTGCATGGTCGATTCGAAGCGAGCCTTGTAGTTGTTCTCCACGTAGGTCTGCATCAACGTGTTCACAACATTGGCGGCCATCTGTGGATCGGGGCTGCGGTAATGCACTTCGATGATGCGAGTGTTCTGGCTGAGCGCGACTTTTAGGTTTGATTTGAAGCCGCCCACGGCGGCCGAGGCGCGGGTGGGATCGCTCTGCAAAGGGTCCGGAGCCAGGTCAATGGACTGCGGAGACGGTGGCGCTTGTCCATTCGGTTCCGGGCCGCGGTCGAGATTCAGTTCCCGGATGACCTGGGTCGCGAGAAGATCGCTCTGCAGAATCTTGATTTCAGTTTCCAGTTCGGTGGGATCGTAGTAGTCCACGTTGAAGGTGGCAGAGTTCTGAAAATTGAGATTGGCGTCGGGCTTGTTGATCTCGATCGTGCCACTGGCTTCGTAGATGGGCGTCATCCTCAAGCTGGCGATCGCGACGATGGAAAAAATTGTGGACAGAACCCCAACGATGATCCACTTGCGCTTGAGCAGTACTCGGAAGGATTCGCCCAGGGCGGACTCATGGGCAGGGAGATCGGGGTAAAGGCGGGGGCCATTGGGCCTTCCCAGGTCCAAGCCTGGTGAAGACTGATTTTCGCGAATGATGGAATTACTCGCTGGTACCAGGGGCCCGAAATCCATGCCTACTCCCTCACCGCTTATGTCACTGCCTTGAAAAGGCCCGATGAGGCCTCGTGTTGCACAAACGACCTACGAAATCCCGAGTCGAAGAGGCTGGTCTTTCGCACAGGGAACAATTTCGCACACGGGAACTGGAGAGTTCGTGGGACATTCTAGCATTGGAAGGGCCGAAAACCGCGTTGAATTTTCGGCAAATAGGAGCGGCACAAGAGCTTCTGTTCCCAAATTATTAGAAAATTCTTCGGGATTAGTTCTCGCCACCCGCACTGGGGAGATTTGAACCCTTGCCGCCACGCTGCTGATCCTTATGGAATCGAGTGTGTTACTGTTTTCGTCAATGATGGAGCGAGTGGCAGGGCACACGGTTCTGGGAGTGATTCCTGCCCGTGGTGGCTCGAAAGGCATTGCACGAAAAAACATCCGCTTACTGGGCGGGAAGCCTCTGCTCATCTATACGGTGAGCGCGGCACGGAAAAGCGCTTATCTTTCCCGCCTTCTGCTGAGCACCGATGACCCGGAAATTGCGGAACTGGGGCGCGCCGAGGGATTGGATGTTCCCTTCCTCAGGCCAGCCGAACTGGCACTGGACTCGACTCCGATGGTCGATGTGGTGCTCCATTGCATTCACTGGCTGCAGGGGCATGGGGAACAGTACGACGCGGTATGTTTACTTCAACCCACCAGTCCGCTTCGAAGTGCGAATACGATCGACCGCTGCATTGCGGAATTGTGGGCGCGTGACGCGGATTGCGTGGTTTCGGTAAGGCCGGTTCCTACCGAATACAATCCCCATTGGGTGTACTTTGCGGACCCAGACGGTCAGCTGCGCCTGAGTACTGGAGAAAGGGAGCCGATCGCTGCTCGTCAACAACTACCCGCTGCTTTGCATCGCGATGGAAGCATTTTCGTTGCGAAAATACAGGGCGTGCTTGCGCGCAAATCGTTGTATGGTGAGCGCATGCTGGGAGTGGTTTCGCCTGAAGCGGAAGCCTGCGATTTGGATACTGAGGAACAGTGGAAACTTTTGGAGCAGAAGCTAAAATCTGTGCAGGTATAAAGCAGCTAACAGGCAACTCCAGACAGAATTTCAGATGATGTCAAGGATTCTTCACTTATCCGCAAAAGACCGCGATTTAAGCAATGCAGTGGGGACAGTCGGCCTCCTGTGTGAATTTGCGGCCGACAGTCCCTGGGCACGCCAGGCCAGGACCTGTTATGGACCGGAGGAGTTGCTGGGGTCGGTGGATGCAGCCCTGCATTCTGTGTATCCGCTGGTCACGAAGCTGCTGGAAGGGGCGCCGAGACCAGAGGGTTTCCCGCCACTGAGTGTCTTCGAGGAAACTCTGCTCGAGCAACTGAGCTACATCCTGCAGGCTTTCCAGCTTGATCGATGGATTTCTGAGGGGAAATTTACCATTTGCCGGTTCGGCTCTTACTCCGCATGGCTCGATCGCCTGCGACAAGTCCAAAAGGTCACCCAGTCCGGATATGAGATTGTTGCCGAGTTGCCGGTTCTTCAATCCAGCGCGCAAAGCAGGGCGCTCAAGAGGCTGTGGAGTTCGCGTCCCGGTGCTCAGGAGTTCTTTCGGCGAGTGACGCCACTATGGTCGCGCTGTATGTCTGGACTGCCTCGACGCGCGACAAAGGTGCCGCAGGGTGGCATCTGGTTCTATTCGACTGCCTACAACTACACCAAAATCGGCCTGGAATATGAACCGTATCTGCCAAAGCCGATGAATTATCTGGTGGAAGATCCGGCGACTGGGGGCAAGCGTTTGCGCGAGGTGGGTCGCGAGTGGCACCCATTGTACGCGTGGGCGCGGGTGTCGGATATTCCTTCGCCATTGTCCGTGCGCTCGATGGGCAAGAAATTCACGACCGCGATTTCGGCAGTGCCGTTATCAGAACGCGACAGTGCACTGCGCGCCGTTCTCCTCAAGAGCGAGTGGTGGCACCTGTTCATCACGCGCTGGCTTCCCTTCTTGATTTTCAATGGCCGAGTGTTGCAGCGGTGGTACGAGTCGGTGATGCCGGAGATGATCGTGGTGGGGAATGCGGGCTTCGAGCGTGCGCTCCTGTTGCACGAAAATGTGCGGCGAGTGCCAGTTGTAATGCTGCAGCATGGCATCATGCACTGGGTATACGGGGTTACTGATGAGCCGGTGGATGCGTTTCTGCTGCGCGGGCCGTTTTTTCAGCGCTGCCTGAATGAACGCCTGCGTCGCAAAACGGTGATACTGAATTTTCCGCAGAACCCAAAAACAGATGTGCCAAAGCAACCGGAAAAGGCGCGTGACAGTATACTTTTCATCACGACTCCTTACGATGTGCCGGAGCTTTTTCATCGAGAAGATCTACGCGATATTCTGCGGACGCTGCTGCGCGTCTCGCATGCGAGTGGGCGCAGGTTAGTGATTCGCGTGCATCCCATGGAGAAGATTTCTACTTACCAGCAAAGTGTCACCAAGCTAGAGCAGGAGTTGGGACTGCAGGCAGATGTCAATTACTCGCAAGGGCCGGGAGTGGAAGAAGTGTTGGGGCGTTCGTGCGTGGCGGTTTTGTACTTTTCAACAATGTTCCTCGATTGCATGCGCCATGGGATTCCGATTGTGAGTTTTGGCTGGCATTGGTTTCCCAATAAGCCGCGATTCGAAGAAGAACGGATATTCAATTTCGCGCGCGACTTGCAAGATTTTGAGGCGTTACTCCGACAGGGAATTAAGGGGAAGTTGAATCTGCGACGAACTGGGATTGAGGAATTCCTGTCGCCCGCCAAGCCCCAGAACATCTCGATTTTTTTAAAGAATATCTGGATCTCGCGTCAAATCGCTAGGCACGAAGTCTCGAATGTGGTCTGGTGAGTATATAGTGCCGGCGAATGGTCAGGGAGTCAACGATGTCAAAAGGCGCCATCTATATCGTCACACAAGATCCGCGATATGTAGACCTGCTTCTCATATCGGCAGCGAGCTTACGTCAGGCTATGCCCGACCTGCCGATAACGCTGTTTTCTCAGTTCCCCGTGGATAGCTCCCTATTCGAAAGAGTCGTCACCATCGAACCGACGAGCGATGGTTTTTACGACAAGACTCGTTGGATTCGAGAATCGCCGTACGAGCGCACGATGGTTATTGATGCCGACACATACGTTATCGAGAGTGTCCCGGAATTGTTCTTTCTTTTGGATCGATTCGAGTGTGCGGCGAACCATGAGGAATACGTCAACACCGACTGGCTGAATCACTATCCTCGAACGGATATACCGGCCAGTTTCCCAGAGCTTAATACTGGCATTCTCATGCTCAAGCGCTCGGAAAAGATGGAGCGAGTACTTGAAGATTGGGGCAATCTCTACAAGGCTTACCTCGATGAAGGAACTGGAAGAAAAATTAACGATCAGCCTTTCTTCCGGGTAGCGCTCTATCGCGGAGAGGCGCGCGTTGCAACTTTGACCAGAGAGTACAACTGCAAGTTTCGGGGACAGGGCTACCTGAATGGACCGGTAAAAATCATCCATGGCCACGTGAACTTCAAAGCCGATATAGGCTTTTTAACAGAGGCAGCAACGATTCTTAACCGAAGTACAAGGCCGCGGGTTTACATTGCAGGCCAGGTTTTTGAACAAAAACTCGTTGGCAGATTTACGGACCGACGAAAGGCGCACAAAGTGGGAAGTTTCCCCTTAAGCCCGGAATCGGAGTTGATGGCCGAAGCAAAACAACTCCGTAAAATCATAAAGGAACGCGGATTCAAAAATTCGGTTAAGCGCACTATGATGAGGAAATGGAGCGCTTAAAATCTGTGGAGACATGTCGAAACCAGTCTCCCGAGTCACGACCAACCGTTACTTCCTGGAAGTGGCCATGCGGATAACGAGATCCTCCCACTGGGGCGCGATCCGATCCCAATCCCATTCCTTCGCCATTTCAGCGCCTCGCTGGCCCATGGTTGCCCGGGCGTCCGGATTCTGGATCAAAGTTCCTACATGCTCGATCAGTTCCTCATCGGACCATGCCACGAGGCCGTTGTGATTGTGCACCACTGTTGTCGCCTCGTAGAAACCGTTAAGCACAATGGGGAGGCCGCAAGCGGCGGCTTCGTTTGTAACCTTTGGAACCCCCTCGGCGTACGAAGGCAGGACGAAAACAGACGAATTACGAAATTCCTGAGCAAGGTCCGCAGGTTGAATGGGTCCAGGAAAAAAAACATTCATAAGATTCATTTTCTGGGCTTGCGCGATAAGCGGTTTCCGCATGACGCCATCGCCGAACCAAACAAAATTCGCTTCTTTGTACAGTTCCGCCAGGCGCAGAAAGATCTGTGGATTCTTGCGAGCTTTTACGCTTCCGCAGCCTACCACGCGGCAGAAAGTCGGTTCTTGGCGACCGAGGCTGTGGAAAATTCTGCTTTCTAGACCCAGAGGGAGCCATGAGACTTTATCGCCGTACAGGAATCTGCCGGCGCGAGCCAAGAAAGGACTGATGGCAATGATGTGATCAGCAGCGTCATACATCCATCGAAGGCGTGGAATGCCCGGTTCTGCGAAGGGCTCGGAAAATACTGGATGGCCGAACAGATGGGAGAGGCGCTGGACGGTGTCACGGTCGGTGATCAAACCCTCAATCGTCGCAATGACAGGGATCTTCCTGCCAAAAACGTGCCGGATCCTCAGCCCAATTTCGTCGGACCAATGGGGGCCCGTATAGAAAATCGCATCGAACTTTGACTGATAGGCCAAAGCCAGGCGGAGTTCCCACCATCGGCTTGAGAAAAGAGCGATGGTCTCGATGCCATTTTCTTGAATGGCTTCTGCGGGTGCCTCACTGCGAACGGCGGTCCAATGCGCGCGAGGATCGCGGAAACGCGAGAGCAATGCTTTGGCATTCGAGTTCTGGGCATTTGTATTCGTCCGGTCCATCCACCGAGGGACGAAAATATGAACAGCCATGAAGTCGTTCTCTTTGACAGAATCGTCGAGAATCCGTGAATGCAAGTGAGAACCGGCTGGTTAAGACACGGCTCCCACCAAGACTTTCCGATTCAGTAGAGAATATAATTCATCCTTCGTTCCTGGCGTACTGAATATCCGTGTCGCTCGAACGGCTGAGCAATTCACGTCGTTGGTCAAGTCAGTGACAACCGAGAGTTCTGTGCAGGAAATCGAGCTATCAGGGAGGATTGCGTGGAAGTTGCTGCGGTGATCGCGCGAGTATTGCCGCAGAGATTGCGCGGTCGCGGCCGAGACTGGTTTGAAACGCAATTTCGCGGGAAGCCTCCCGGCATGCTCAGATATCGACAGTTTGAATTGTCCCCCAATCTCGACATGGTTCTTTCGCATTACCGTATAACCCATCCTGATGTTCGTTACTTGCAGATAGGGGCATTCGACGGAATTGCCGGCGATCCGATCTACCCTTTGATCGAACGGCATGCGCTGCGTGGAATCCTCGTTGAACCGCAAAAGGACGCGTTTGAGCTATTGCAGGCAAACTATGCCCGCTTCCCCGGTTTCCAATTCGTGAATGCTGCGATCGCAGACCATGATGGCTGGTCCACTCTGTTCCGCATAAAACCTGAGGCCCGTGGGCCCGAGTGGCTGCACCAGATAGCAAGTTTCGATCGAAGCGTTGTGATGCGGCACGCCCCCATGGTCCCCAACCTGGAATCCATGATTGAGACGGAACAGGTCCGCTGCCTCACGTTTGCCACACTGTTAAGGCAGATTGGAATTGAGAACGTGGATATGCTTCAGATCGACGCAGAAGGTCTCGATGCAAAAATCCTGGAGTGGTTTGACATCGGACTCCGAAAGCCTGCCATCGTTCGCTTCGAACACAAACACCTGTCCACCACAGTGCACGAGAGATCGGTAGGGACTCTCGTGCATCACGGGTACCGGGTTACGGCTTTCGGTACCGATACGTTGGCGTACCGTGAAACCATGGACGGCATGAGGGGTGGGGTTAGATGAAGACAGAAAAAGGGGAAGTTCGGTTCGTGGCAACAAGGACCGCCCAAGCACCGGAACTATCCATTGATGGACGCCAGTCAGCCGGTCCGAGCAACTACTCGTGATCGCGGAGATCGGGATTACCTATGAAGGCAGCTTCGAGAAAGGGCCGCCCACACTGTGGGAAATATGGCCTTCCACACCCAGGGTTAGGCCGGAGATCTTATCGCCATAGAGGACCTTGGCCACCCGAGCCAAAAAAGGGCTGATGGCGATGATGTGTTTGGCCTCGCCATAGATATAGCGAATGCGTGGAATCACTCCTTCGACGCCGACGGGGCTGTATTTCAAAGGGCGTCACGCGTCGCATTCCTTACATCGGGATCGGGTGACCATTGCTGAACCCTCACTTCCGAGCTTCTGCCCAAAGATTCATGCTGAAATAGGCGAAGTTGCGGTTCGTCACAGGGCGCAGCGCCCAACTCAGTGCTCTCCCGCAAACATTGGTGGCAAAATGCCATAACGGATTGATCACAGTGCCAAGCTTTCCCAGTCTGCCGGTTACGACGCGGCCGTAATAGCAATTGACGCTTGCCAGCGACTCCCCAAAATCCAGTTCGCCCAAAACCTCAACCTGCGAGAAAGCACGAAGTAAATGTCGGAACCCATCCGGCATATAACGCCAAAAGTCTCCCGGATACCCGTGTTCGGGAAAAATTGAGGGAGCCGTCGCGATCAGGAAGCCACCAGGTTTTAGCACGCGATAGCACTCGTCTACTACTCGTTGCGGATTCCGCACGTGCTCAAGCACCTGTGTGCACAACACGAGGTCGAAGCGAGAATCCTCCAGTTGCATATCTTCCGCATTGCAGACGATGTCGACGATCGGCGTGTCGAGGACATCCAGCGAGGTGTATGACTCGCATTTATCCTTGAACAGAGGGTAATAAGGGCAATACTGCGCACCAACGTCAAGCACTTTGCCAACGGTCACCATTTTGGCAAAGACCTTCTGCATGTGCACGCGGCGATTGCTCAGAACCAGGTAGTTGCAAGCGAAGATCGACGGATAGAGTCGTTCACGTGCAACTTGCTTCGCACGTGCAAAATCTTCGGTGTCGTATTTAGTCAACTTGCGCGCCTCTGCGGATGGTGCTGGAGGATTAATGTTTTGTGGTTGCATGGTAGAGGTGAGAGGCGAATTTAACGACTGCACCTTGCTACTGATTCAAACATAGTCCTGCTGCCGCTCGGCCAGGCCAACGGAGCAGGGCAGGCTTAAAGCGCGGACGTGAAGCCAGTTAAGCCAGAATCATCTTACCGCAGACGGCCGCGACTCTGGCTCCCGTTGCCATACCGTCCGGCGGCGGCGGAGACGAACAGCCACGAGCGGCTGTCCCACTGTTGTTGCCTGACACGGAATATAACCTCCCATTCCGGGTTTGCCTTGGCAGAATGAGACCGCTGGGACTCTAGAACTTAACCTTATGCGAACTACCGTGCGAGAAATGCAGTGAACGACAGAGCCATGCGGCCCGAGCACCACAGCTAACCATCGCTGCACGTCAAGTCGGCAGATTGCGTCCGCCTCTGGTGATCGCTGAGATCGGGATCAATCATGAGGGCAGCTTTGAAAAGGCCGTGCGCATGGTCGAAGAAGCTTCCCGCGCCGGGTGGCGGAAACGCGAGAGCAATCCTCTTGCGCTCAAATTTTGTTAATTCGTATTATTTTGGATCCATCCAGCGGGGAACAAAAATTTGAACGGCCGTGCTCTCAGTTAGTCGGAAATCCTCGGATTCGCTGGTTGCACGCACGGCCCCGGGGGGTGAAGCACGGGCGCGGTTAAGCCGGAATGATCTTACAGTAGAGCTTGGCCTCCAGGTTTCCGCTGTCGCGAGGTGCGCAGAGCGTATGGGGGCAGCTATCCCGTGGCGCATTCCGCGGCTTGGAATCTTGAATTCTGCCGTATACTACGTCAATCATCCGGCTGCGGCGTTTCCTCCAGACCAGGACACATTCGTGATCGACAAACGAATCCCATCGCTCGACGGCGTTCGCGCCATTTCCATCACCATGGTCATTTTGAGTCATCTGGTGAAATGGAAGCACATTTCAGTAGAGCGACTCGGATCTTACGGGGCGCTGGGTGTTTTTATATTCTTCGTCCTGTCCGGGTATCTGATCACCAATCTTTTGCTCCGGGAGTATGAGCGGACCTCCACCATTAGTCTGAGTGATTTCTACGCGCGCCGCGCATTCCGTATCTTCCCCGCCGCCTTCGTATTCATGGTTGTCGTAGTCGTGCTTTACCGCCACGAGATGCGCTGGTTCCATATTGCTGCGGCTGTTTTCTACGTAGCCAATATGGATGTGTCGCGACCTTGGATTTTTGGGCATCTTTGGTCTCTTAGTATTGAGGAGCAGTTCTATCTGCTCTGGCCGCTTGCCTTGAAGAAGTGGTATCGTCACCGAACCGTTATTGTGTTGTGCGGGTTTGTCGTGACTCCCGTCTTTCAAACTGCCATGTATGCATTAAAGGCGCGTGGCGGAATAGTTACAAGTTTGCCGACCTATTCGAGCCAGCTCGCCATCGGATGCCTACTCGCAATCATCACACCCAGAATTCCAAGAATCAAAGGGTCTATCGCTCTGGTGATGCTCGCATCTCTCATCCTGATTCCTTCGTTTCCGGCGACCAGTCCGGCGCGTACGCTCTTTATGCTTTTCGTTCTCAAGCCTGTGCTTCACATCTCAGCTGCAGGATTAGTACTGCATGTAATTCAAACTCCCTACCGTGCTCTAAACTGGGCGCCTGTGGCATGGCTGGGCAGAATCAGCTACAGCCTGTATTTGTGGCAAGAACTGTTCTGCTCCAACGCCACACTTCACGCAGGGTACATCCTTGTACTGCCCGCAATACTGTGTGCTTGCCTATCGTATTACCTGGTCGAGCGGCCCATGCTGCGCCTACGTGAAAAGTGGATACGAAAACCGCTGCCTCGCCGCGAGTCGTTCGCCGCAGTAGAAAGCGTGAGCATGGCGCAATGAGCTACAAACGATCGAGACCTTATGCGAGCAGACATGCAGGAGATGACTGAAACGGGGACTGGCCATCATGCACCAGCGCTAAACATCGCTTCACGTCAGATTGGCGTGTTGCATCCACCTTTGGTGATTGCTGAGATCGGGATCAACCATGAAGGCAGCTTCGAAAAAGCGGTGCGCATGGTCGAGGGGGCGGCGCGGGCCGGGTGCGAGTGCGTGAAGTTTCAGGCGCACGTCATCGAAGACGAGATGATCCCCAACGATGTCATCCCCGGAAATGCGAAAGAGAGCATCTGGGACATCATGAAGCGCTGTGCGCTCACCGAAGAGCAGGATGCGGACCTCAAACGCAAAGCCGAGTCGCTGGGAATGATCTATCTTTCGACCCCGTTCTCGCGGGCGGCGGCGGATCGGCTGGAACGGCTGGACGTCGTCGCGTACAAGATTGGATCAGGAGAATGCAATAACTATCCTCTGATCGAACACATCGCGAGGTTTGGCAAGCCGGTGGTGCTGTCGACTGGAATGAATGATCTGACATCGATTTCACCCGCCGTGGATATCCTGCGCCGATATGGCGTGCCGTTCGCGCTCATGCACTGCACTTCGATGTACCCCACCCCATACGACAAAGTTCGGCTGGGGGCGCTTTCGGATTTGGGCGAGGCGTTTCCGGACGCAGTGCTTGGGCTTAGCGATCATTCGCTGGGGAATTACACGTGTTATGCGGCGGTTCCGCTAGGTGCTAGTTTGCTCGAGAAGCATTTTACTGCTGACAAAAGCTGGCCTGGACCGGATATCGAGATTTCGATTGATACTGCAGAACTGCACGAGTTGATCGAAGGGACCAAGGCGATTCATGCCGCGCTTGGCGGAGCCAAGACGATCCTCCCGGACGAACAAAAGACGATCGACTTCGCTTATGCTTGTGTGGTCACGACCAGGGACATTGCGGCGGGCGAAGAGTTGACGTCGGAGAACACCTGGGTGAAGCGTCCGGGAACTGGGCAAATCAAGGCGCGTGATTATGCTCAAGTGCTAGGACGCAAAGCGAAGCAAGCGCTGCCGCGCAATTCTCAAGTGAAATGGTCGAACCTGCTATGACGACAACTGCCGGAGTAAAACGAAAGGTCCTTTTCCTGACCGCGACGCGCGCCGATTTCGGCAAGTTGAAATCGCTGATGAGAGTTATTTCAGATGCGGAAGAATTCGATTGCTCCATCTTCGCGACCGGGATGCATATGCTTGCGCGCTACGGGTCCACGGTTCAGGAGATTTACAAGAGCGGGTTTCACAATGTGCATCCGTATATCAATCAGGACGGGTCGGTAAATTCGCAGATGGATCTGGTGTTGGCGAACACGATCACAGGATTGGGGCTGCACATTAGAGAATCGCAACCGGATCTGCTTGTCGTACATGGGGATCGCGTGGAAGCGTTGGCGGGAGCGATTGCGGGAGCATTGAACAATGTTCGCGTGGCTCACATCGAGGGAGGAGAAGTCTCTGGAACTGTCGATGAGGTGCTGCGGCACGCGGTTACGAAACTGTCGCATATCCATTTCGTGGCGAATGAGGACGCGGCCGTCCGCCTGCGGCAGATGGGCGAGGCTTTGAATTCAATTTTCATCATCGGCTCCCCGGATACAGACATCATGTTTTCGACGTCTCTTCCCGATCTTGATGAGGTGAAGCGCCATTACGAGATTCCTTTCGACGACTACGGGATCGTCTTGTATCACCCGGTTACGACGGAGCAGGGACAGATCAGGGGCCACGCGTGCGAACTTGTAAGCGCGCTGCTCGAAAGCGAGCGGAATTACGTCATCATCCATCCGAATAACGACCATGGAGCAGAGACGATTTTGCAGGAGATGGAACGCCTGAGGCCGGTGCCAAGGTTCCGTTTTATTCCTTCGATGCGATTTGAATACTTTCTGGTCCTAATGAAAAACGCCTTTGTCATGGTGGGAAATTCAAGCGCTGGAGTGCGGGAAGCTCCCGCGTATGCGGTGCCCACCGTGAATATTGGCAGCAGACAGAACCGCCGCTTCCGCTGTGATTCCATTCTCGATGTGGAGGAGAATCGGGACGCCATTCTGCGTGCTCTAACGGACCTGCCGAAAGGGATCGAGCCGACACACTATTTCGGCAGAGGCAACTGCGCTTCGGCGTTTCTACAGGCCCTGCGACGACCGGAGGTCTGGAACTTGCCGAAGCAAAAGCTCTTCAATGACGTTTCTGACATGGTGACGAGTCTGGCGAAGTGAGACTGATTAGCCCACTACTGAGGCAGGTGGTTTATCCGACTCTGTCCGCCATAGGTTATCTCCGTTCACGGAGTGGCGATGGTCAACTTTCGATTGTGACATATCACGGCGTTGTGCCAGCAGGTTATGCCCAGCGAGATTCGGCTCTGGACGGGAATCTTGTCTCAGCCGATCGCCTCCGCGCGCAGTTGCGGCTTCTGAAGGGTCGGTATCACGTGATTTCGCCGGAGACTTTCCGGTCCTGGCTGCGCAATAAAGAGAGGTTGCCGCCATATTCGGTGCTACTCACTTGCGATGACGGACTGCGGAATGTGCTGACTGACATGCTTCCGGTGCTGCTGGACGAAGGCGTACGCTGCATTTTCTTCGTTACCGGAGCTTCGGCGAGCGAATCACGGACAATGCTGTGGTACGAAGATCTTTTTCTGCTCTTCTTGAGTGCGCCGGCTGGCAATTTCGAGGTTTCCTATGGAGGAGTTTCGATTCTAGCCGAGTTGCGTTCTGTCGAGCAGCGGCGGGCGGTTTGGTGGAACTCGGTGAAGCAATTATCGCGGCTTGATCCCGGCACTCGCACCTCTTTTGTCCGATTTGCTCGTGGACAGTTCGGATTGCTGGAGCGAGACCTCGACTCCGAAGGTCCCGCTTGCCGGCGTTTTGGATTACTGACCGCGCTAGAACTGCGCGAACTGACCGCGGCAGGGATGAGTATTGGAGCGCACACGCTGAGCCATCCCGTCCTTTCGCAGGCTTCGCCTGAAACAGCGTTTGCGGAGATCTCCGGCAGTAGGAGCAGGCTTGAATCCGTCCTAAACGCGACGGTTTGGGCATTCGCGTATCCGTTTGGAGACGCAGAATCCGTTACTCCGCAGATTTTGGAGATGCCGCGGCAAGCAGGTTTTGAAGCCGCGTTCATGAACGATGCCGGGGGATTTGGGGCTGCCTTATTGCCTTTTGCCTTGCCACGCGTGCACGTGACCGCGAAGATGCTGCTGCCAGAGTTTGAGGCCTCTGTGTCCGGCTTCCATGAGCGATTGCGGCGCCGCGCCGGTCGGAGGGCGGATAGCATCGGGACGACTCAGGGCAGGTGAAATGATTTGCCTCGATGAAGATACGAATCTTCAGACCGAGGATGCGCCGAAGTGGCTGCCTTCGAATCCGCGGCCCGAGATGCGTCTTGGGCGATGATTATTCTCGGTCGAGATTCTCTTGCCCGACAGATTGGTACTATTACGTATTCACCAAAGCTTTCGAGAAGTGAGTCGAACCTTGCGGCTTGTCCTACTCAGAGAAATTCCGGAAGACTTGAACCTGCGTCAGAGGTGGAACGCTCTGGTCATGGCTGTGGACCAGCCACAGGCCTTTTATACCTACGAGTGGTCACTGGCTGTGCAGCGGGCGTATCACGAGACCCTCGCTGCACTGCTCTTTTTGGGATACGAGGGAGAATCCTTGTGCGGAGTCGCGGCTCTTGCTACAGACAGTCAAGGAAGCCAGGTCTCTTTCCTTTGTGCGACTACGGGGGATTACTGTGATTTTGTCAGTGCGCCGGAATCCAAAGCAGCGTTTGTTTCAGCGGTTCTTACCGAATTGAGGACGCAGGGATTCGTTCGGTTTACCCTTACCAATTTGCCCGCCGACTCCACCACGCTGGAGGTTCTTGAAAAATCATCAAAACAACACGGGTATCACTTTTTCGCGCGCACAGCGTACGAGTGCGCCCAGGTCTGCTTGAGCCGGCTTGAACGTCAACCGGCAGGAAAAAAACTCATCTTGCCGCGTGCCAGAAAGCTGCGTCGCTCTCTAAATGCGATGGAACGCGAGGCTCCCGTGCGGTTCGAGCACGTGCGCTCGTGGAATGCGGCCGAGTCCGTTATACCGAAATTCGCGCAGGCGCACGTTGCAAGGTTTTTGGCGACGGGACGGATCAGCAATCTTGCCCGGCGGGACCGGCGTTTTTTCCTTCAGGAATTAGCCAAACTATTGTCGGAGTCGGGCTGGCTGACGATCACGCAGCTGCAGTCAGAAAGCAACGTTTATGCCTGGAATTACGGCTTCCAGTTTGCGGGGAACTGGTTCTGGTACCAGCCTACTTTCGATAGCAGTCGCGAAAAGCTATCACCTGGACTTTGCCTTCTGGCGAAAATCGTTGAAGAGGCCGCGCAAGACCCGGCGATGAAGATCGTTGATCTCGGACTCGGCGCGGAGGAGTACAAAGACATATTTGCCAATCAGACGCGCAAGACGTTATACGTGACGCTCCATGCATCGCTTACGCAACACGCTCGCGAAATTACGCGTTACTATGCAGCCAGCGTCGTCAAAGCTTCGCCTCAAGTCGAGAGGGTAATTCGAGCAGCCCAGACGAAGGGAGAGAACGTCATCGGGCGAGCAAGCGGAGACGGGATGTGGCCGGCTCTCGGTTGGTTGACAAGGCGATTCCGCGATTTCCTTTGGTCGAGTACCGAGGTCTTTTTTTTTGAGAGCGGCACAGCGCTGCCGCAGGCAAACGGCACAAAACTCGAGCGGCTCGACCTGAACCGCTTGGCGACGGCAGTACAGCAGTACGTGGGTGACACCTCCACTTGCGCCTATCTGATACGTTCGGCGTCTCGCTTGAAAGATGATGCCGTCCAGGGCTTTGGACTGATCGACGGGGAAGGGAACTGGCTGCATTTTGCCTGGGTCACTGGGTTCGATGGCTTTTTTCTTTCAGAACTGAAGGAGAAGGTGGAAGCGCCTTCAGGCGATTGCGTCATGCTGTTTGATTGTTGGACCCCTGTAGCGGTCCGGGGGCGCGGCTATTACGGTCAGACCGTGGGACTGATCGCAAAGCTAATGATGGATCAAGGGAAAAGGCCTTGGATCTTCAGCGCTGACACGAACAATGCCTCGGTGCGAGGATTGGAAAGAGCCGGATTTCAACGCCGCTATTCCCTTGTGCGTCAGCATCTTCTGTGGTGGCAACGGATTAAAAGAAAAGTACCCAAGACCTACGACAGCCTTTCGGCGGAGATATCGGCCCGCGCGTGACCGGTCATGCTATGAACGAAGAGGTCGCCCAGGAAACGCCGCAGCAGACGATCGACCGCGATGCGCGGCAGTTCCAATCTCAGGTGGGACACATCTCGCGGCACTCGGGAGTGTTTTTTGCCGGGACAATCTTTACGGCCGCTTTGGGGTATGTGTTCAAGGTATATCTGGCGCGAGTCCTGGGAGCGGAGAATTTAGGTCTGTACGCATTGGGCATTACGCTGATTGGATTTATCGGCATCTTCAACACGCTGGGCTTGCCTCAGGCAGCGGTACGCTTCGTGGCCGAGTATCAGGTCACCGGGAAGTTCAAAGAGTTACACGCGCTGTTGTGGCGCGGAATCTCCTTGCTGCTGATCTCGAACGTGCTACTGGCTGGAATCCTGCTCACCTTCGGCAAATTCATCGCAATGCGCTTTTACCATTCCCCAGCCCTGGTGCGCTATTTGCCTTTGTTTGCATTCATGATGCTTTTCGGCGTGGTGAGCACCTTCTACAGCAAAGTGCTGGCCGGTTATCGCGATCTCAAGGTGAGAACTTTGATCGTGAATTTTATTGGCAGTCCGCTGAACATGCTGCTGACGGTCCTTCTGATTTCTATGGGAATGGGACTGCGTGGATATCTTGTTTCCCAGATTGTTACAGCCGCAATCGTTTGCCTGCTTCTTTTAGCCGCCGTCTGGCAATTTACTCCACCGGAAGCTCGATTCTTTAATCAATCGGGATCATTTCCGGGGAAAACATTATGGTCGTTTTCCGGAACGATGCTGGGGGTGGGCTTCCTGGGTTTCGTCATGAGCCAGGTGGACAAGGTTGCGTTGGGCTATTACCGCGGAGCCCGCGAGGTGGGGATCTACTCGGTAGCTGCGGCATTGGTGGTTTATATGCCGCTAGCCTTGAATTCTGTGAACCAGATCTTTGCTCCGACGATTGCAGACTTGCACACGCGCGGGGAGCACACTCTGCTGGCGCGCCTTTTTCAGTCGCTCACGAAGTGGATCGTGGGGCTTACCTTGCCCCTGGCGCTGGTGATCATTGTTTTCGCGCGCCCGCTGATGCGCATTTTCGGTCACGACTTTGAAGTGGGTTGGCCTATCTTGATCATCGGGGCCGTAGGCCAACTGGTAAACTGCGGGGTCGGTTCTGTGGGGAATCTTCTTATTATGTCGGGCAATGAAAGACGCCTGATGAAGGTACAGATCGCCATGGCTGCGGTCATGACAATTGGCAGCGCTGCACTGGTTCCACTCTGGGGGATTTATGGAGCGGCCGTGGCGGCTGCCATTACGAACGTGGGAATGAATGTATTCAATCTATTGGAGGTGCGGAAGGCTTTGGGTATTTCTCCCTACAATCGAAGCTACGTGCACCTGTTCTTGCCCACGGCGGCAACACTCGCCCTGACTCTTGTTTTGAGAAAGTGGGCGTTTGTGTTTCGGCATGACTGGCTTGCAGTGGGGGCCGCCCTCATGCTGGCCTACTGCGTCTTTCCTGCTGTTTTTTATTTCATCGCGGGGCTCGATGCCGATGATCGGCTCATCGCATCAGCGCTGCGCTCGAGGATGAGAACAGCCTTGGGACGTACCGGAGAACAAGCATGAGTGGAGAGCGGGATGTCCGGCTTCCTGCGGATTTGTGTGCGGCCGCTGAACAAAAGTTCGGGCAACAGTTCGGCAGCCTTGAGGAATTGCTGGCTTTTGTTCTACGCGAGTTGTTGCGGGATGAGACAGCACAATTTGATCAACAGGAGCAGCGACTGGTGGAAGAGCGGCTGCGGGAGCTTGGGTACCTGTGAACGTCGTATTCGTCTCGGGTTCAATGTTGGGACGGCAGTGCGAGGTTATAGAAATTTGATGTGCTGAGATGTGCACATTCGCCAGCCGTATCATCATCCACATTGCTATCTTGCTATGAGAATTATCGTGAACGCTGATGACCTTGGGATCAGCGAATCAGTCAACGAAGCCATATTCCAGGGGATGCAGCGAAGGATCATTACGTCGGCGACGCTGCTGGCGAACGGGGCGGCGCTGAAGGCCGCGGCGAGGGAGTTGCACCGCTTCCCCGACTGTTCGTTTGGAATCCATCTGAATCTTACGGAATTTGAACCGTTGTGTTCGGAGTCTTTTCGCGATCTGAAGCCCATCCTGAACGAAAAAAACTGTTTTAACGGAAACTCAATTCGCGAGGTACGTATCAGCGTTTCGATGCTGAGGGCCATCTTTCGGGAATGGTGTTGTCAAATCGAACATCTCATTCAACTTGGAATTCAACCCACGCATTTCGACGGGCACCATCACGTCCATACGATTCCGCAGATGCTTCCGGTACTGGCTTCGCTGCGCCGGCGTTACAAGATCAATAAAATCAGAATAAGCCGGAACCTGTACGATTCATCGGAACGCCCGGCACGAGGTTTGATGGTGAAGAAATCGGTTTTCAATTTGGCATTGAGAACGGTTGGGTTTCGCACGGCGCAGATTTTTACTGACTTGCAAACGTTTGTCGGATTGTGCGGGCTGCGAGCTCCAACAGCGGCGACGGCTGAACTTATGACTCATCCGGGAGCGTTGCCGCGCGATGGGGAGGCGGTCCTGCTGGAGGAGCACTGGCCGAGCAGACTGTCTTACGACGTGGCTTTGATTAGCTATAAAAACCTGTGAATGTCAGGCTTATTCCGCAACTATGAAAAAGAAAAAATCCATTGTGCTGGTAACGGTGGACTGCCTGCGGGCCGACCACGTTGGCTTTATGGGATACAGGCGTCCGGTCACTCCGTTTCTGGACGCGCTCGCTGGCGAGAGTTTCGTTTTTCCCGCAGCGATCGTTGCCGGTGCCCCGACCTTCTACTCGTTTCCGGCGATTCTCGCTTCGCGCTATCCCTTGGGCCTGGGGCGCGACATTTTGGGTTTGGCGCCGGACGAACCGACATTGGCATCGGTGCTGCAGCAAGCGGGATATGACACGGCTGCATTCATCGCGGCGAACCCATACGTTTCATCGCGCTTCGGATACGGACAGGGATTCACTACGTACCGCGATTTTCTGGAAGATCAACCTGAGCCGATTCCGGGCCAGAATAGAGCGGTCAGGGGTTGGGCGAGCCGAGTGAACCGGGCACTGCAAGCGATTCGACCAGGCATGGGGCCGCTGGGCATCGTTTATGACGAGCTCTATTTCCACTATTGTCAGCGTGTGACGCCGATTCCCGCATCTCTCGACGGACTCCGCCGGTTTCCCGCGGCGGACGCGATTGTGGACCATGCCTGTAGTTGGCTCACCTCGGTGGGGGAAATGCCGTTTTTCCTGTGGCTACATCTCATGGACCCTCATTCTCCCTACTACCCTAAGGAGAACGCTCTCAAATTCATGGGAGATCGTCCCGTCACACCTTTTCGAGCGCGTTCTTTAAACGAATACTGGAATCGATCGAATCTGGGACCACGACGGTTCGCTCGTCACCGCGATGAGATTGTGCGCTTGTACGACGCCGGTATTCGCTGGGTCGACGCACAGATGGCGCGACTGATCGAGAGTCTTCGCCGTGCGAACGTCTGGAACGACTGCATCTTCGTCCTGACCGGAGATCACGGCGAAGAATTTTTGGATCATGGAGGCCGCTACCATCCGCCGTCGCGGCTGATGGAGGAACTGATCCGGGTGCCTCTGCTGATGCGGGTGCCCGGGGCAGCAAAGAAGAACATTTCGGATTCGCCATTCAGTCTGTTGCACCTGGGGCCGACATTATTGGACTGCGTGCAAGTGCAGGCGCCTGCTGCATTCCAAGGAAGGAGTTACTGGCCGCAACTGCACGGCGACGGGAACTTCGATGGGGTTGCAATTTCGGAATGCGTCGCCGGCTGCAACAATCCATTCCGTCCAGAGAATCGGAGGGGCACGCGGGTTCTATCGGTGCGGGAGGCGCGGTACAAACTGGTTCTCCATTTCGAACCCAAGGCAGAGTATCTGTACGACCTGGTGGCCGATCCGGGAGAGCAAGCGCCACTGGCACCAGAAACGCAGAAGACGATACGCCGCCGCTTGCTGGAGATTGCACGCGAACACTTGCAGACATCGAGCGGTGAGCGCGATGGGAAGAAGCGGATGCAAGCGCGGCTCAGCAGTCTTCGGCTAGAATGGAAACACCCAGCCAGCAAGACTTCAGCAGTGGCTTCCTGACCTGCGAGTGGTCTGCGTACCCCGAATGACTGAGAATTTACCACTTCTGCCCATCCTCGGGCAGGCTAAGGGCGATGCAACCCGCGGATCGGTCAGGAGGCTTCATGTTCTGACGCTAACGCCTTTTTATCCGCGCGAGGGCGACGACGGTTTTGGCTGCTTCGTCGGCGAACCGCTCGCTGCAGTTTCCTCGGTCGGGATCAGAAACACGGTTTTTGCAGTTCAGCCTTTTTACCACGGGAGATATCGGCCCTCTGGTTCGGGTGTGCCGGGGCGATGGTTCCGATATTTTTCTTTCCCAGGCGGACTAGGGCTTCCCACGCATGGCGCGTTCGTTTTCGCGAGAATCGTGTCCCAAGTGAGGCAGTTGCACCGCTTACAGCCGATAGACTTGATCCATGCACACGCTCCTTTGCCTTGCGGACACGCGGCCATGCTCCTGAGCGCGGAACTGGGGCTGCCGTATGTGGTCTCCGTCCACGGTCTGGACGCCTTCTCGACGAACCAGGTTAGAGGACGCGCGGGGGAATGGTGCCGAAGAATCTCTCAGCGCGTGTACCGGTCATCGAAGCGGGTGATCTGTATCAGCGAGCACGTGCGCGAAGAAGTATTGAAGGGCACGGGCCGCAGTTGCCGGACCTCAGTTGTGTACAACGGCGTGGATCCAGATCTGTTTTCGCCCGGCCAGGACGGTGCTGCGGCTGGACCGATGATACTCGGTATCGGAGATCTGATCCCCATCAAGGGCTTCGACGTATTGCTCCGTGCATTTGCCGCAGTAGCTTCCGAATTCCCCAAACTGACTCTGCAAATTATTGGGGAAGGGCCAGAGCTTTCCCACCTGCAGTCTCTGAGTCAGCAACTTCAATTAACCGACCGGGTGAGCTTGCTGGAGCGCCGATCGCGGCAAAAGGTTGCCGCAGCGATGCGACAATGCACTTTGTTCGTGCTGCCCAGCCGATATGAGGGACTAGGCTGCGTATACCTGGAAGCAATGTCGGTGGGAAAGCCGGTGATCGGTTGCCGGGAACAGGGAATTGCGGAGGTGATCAATCACGGTTCCAACGGATTTTTGGTGGGACCCGGCAATGACAGGGAATTAGCCGTTGCGATGGCCATGCTGCTGCGCGACGAAAGGCGGCGCCATAACCTGGGCATCTCTGCGCGAGATACCATCTTGGAGCGGTTTACTCTTGCCCAGCAGGCAGAACAGTTGGCACGAATCTATCGCGAGGCAGTCGGATGAGTCGGCGCCTGGTGATCATCACGGAAATCATCTCTCCTTACCGGATTCCGTTATTCAACGCCTTGGCGGAGCGAGGGGACATCGATCTTCACGTAATTTTTCTGTCGGAGACCGATCCTGGATTGCGGGAATGGATAGTCTATAAGGATGAAATCAAGTTTTCATACCAAGTGCTTCGTTCCTGGCGCGGGCAGATTGGAAAATACAACTGCCTGTTCAATGTGGGTATCAGCAATGCTCTGGAGTTAGCGTGTCCGGAGGTAGTTCTGTGCGGAGGCTACAATTACATGGCATCGTGGCAGGCGCTGCTGTGGGCGCGACTTCACGGCACGCCGTTCCTGCTCTGGTCGGAAAGTACTCTTCGAGACTCGCGCAGCGGCCACCCTGCCGTGGAGCTGCTCAAAACTGAGTTTCTGCGCCATTGCAGTGGGTTTGTTGTGCCGGGGCGTGCCGCGTTGGAATATCTGCAGTTTCGTGGACTGAGAGAAGACAGAATCTATACCTCGGTGAATGCGGTGGACAATGATCTGTTCGCTTCCGCTGCGGCCTGCACTCGTCGAAATGCAGCTCAACGGAGGACTGAACTTGGACTGCCAGACCGATATTTCCTCTTTGCCGGGCGTCTGGTTCGGGAAAAAGGAGTGTTTGAATTGCTCTCCGCTTATGCCAAACTGGACGGGACTTTGCGCCAGCAGATCGGACTGGTGTTTGTTGGGGACGGGGCGGCCAGGCGCGCGTTGGAAGCACAATCCTCCGGGGTCATGCCGGGGACGATCAAATTCGCCGGCTTCGCGCAGCGGGAACAACTTGCATCGTATTATGCTCTGGCCGAGATTTTGATTTTGCCAACCTACACCGATACTTGGGGATTCGTTGTGAACGAGGCTATGGCCTGCGGTCTGCCCGTGATCCTGAGCGAAGCAGCGGGTTGCGGCGCGGATTTGGTGAGCGAGAATTGGAACGGCCGAATCGTGCCGCCCAGGGATGTGGAGGCTTTGGCGTCTGCCATGGGCGCGCTCGCCGCCCAAACGGACCAACTTGCCAGGATGAGCGTCAACAGCAAAAGACGCATACTCGAATACTCGCCACGTGAATGGTGCCGAGGAATTGCCAGCATGATGGAAGCAGCCGGAGGACGCGGTGAATGATCGTACTCACAAAATAGTTGCCGTAGCTGCGATGACCGCTACAGTGCTGGTTCTCTTGTTAGTGGCGACGACCCGGCCCGAATACTTCACAAGCCCAAGATATCTCGCCGGCTTATTGGCTGCAGAATGCCTTATCGCCGCGATTTGGCTGTACAAGCGCGCGTTCTTTCCGGTCTTCATTGCTACGTTCTTGATGGCCGGACTAGACTTGCCGATCGCTTCAGTGGGGACGACAGGACGATGGTTGGTTCTCGCCTTGGGAGCATCGGTCGGGACAGTCATCTTGCTGAAAGAGCGCCGGCACCGCTTCAGCAGTTTTCATGGTTTAGCATTTTTTGCCGTGCTCGCGGCGATGGTCTCGGCCGCCGTATCGCGCTATACGCTGCAGTCTTCGATGAAAGTCCTCAGCCTGTTCTTGCTGTTCTTATACGGGGCCACGGGAGCACGACTGGCAGTGAGCGGCCGCGAGAACCGTTTCTTTCTGGGCTTGTTGACTGGATGCGAAATCTTTGTGGCAGTGATTGCGGCGTTCTATTTGTCCGGCAAAGAAATCATGGGGAATCCCAACTCACTGGGCGCGGTGATGGGCGTGGTGGCAGCACCCATCCTGTTATGGGGGACGCTGTTGAAGCAGGAAGCTTTCGCCCATCGGCGACGCGTGTTTTTCTTCGCAGTGGCGATGTATTTCACGTTTTCCAGCCAAGCGCGGGCGGCTTTGCTGGCGGCGACGGTCAGTTGCGGATTACTTTGCCTTATTCTGCGTAAATATCGACTCCTGGCGCAAGGCCTGGGAATTATCGCGATCGTTGCGGCCTTCACTGCGATTGTGAGACCCGACGCGTTTTCAAACCTGATCTCGTCGACAACGTCCGCGGTGGTGTACAAGGGGAAGGATCCTGGCGAGGGGATTATGTCATCTCGAGAGTCGCCATGGAAGGATACGATCGATGTCATTCGAGACCATTTTTGGTTTGGCACCGGCTTCGGAACGTCCGACAAAGGGGATGTAGACAGGACCCAACTAGGCAGATTCGCGAGTACGACCGCCCTGTCCGCTGAGCACGGTAGCGGTTATTTGGCAATTGTTTCATGGGTGGGCGTGTTAGGCGTGATGCCATTTCTGCTATTGCTGGGAGCTTTGCTGGGCAAGGTGATTCAGACTTTTACATGGATGTTCAGAACCCGAGATCCGTCGCATGCGGCTGTTCCGCTGGCCATTGTAGTGTTAGCCGGGTTGATTCATACAGGATTTGAAGACTGGCTTTTCGCCCCGGGGTATTACCTGTGCGCGTTCTTCTGGAGCATGGCGTTTATGTTGGTAGATCAGATGCCAACGCTGGGCCAGCCTGACTGGCGCAGCATGTTCGTTTGGAGGAACAGGATGATGCACCCGGATTTTCGGGCCGTCGCGCCGAACCGATGATGCGCCTGTTTATCAACTCTCTGGCCGCGAGCGCGGGCGGCGGCCTCACCTACATCCGGAACGTCCTTCCGCATCTGGCGTCTAGGTCCGATGTGCAGGTCACCGTGGCGCTAAGTTCCGGTCTGCGTGAGGAGTTTCGCGGCCTTCCGAACGTTGAAATTCTGGAATTGCGAGTTCCGGTCGGCCGCCGCTTCTGGCATGAGCAAACGGCTTTACCCGCTCTGATTCGCGAGTCTCACGCCGATCTGCTGCTGTCCACAGGGAATTTTGCTCTGAGGAATTCTCCCGTCCCGCAAATCCTGTTGTCGCGCAATTCCATCTACACTTCGCCGGATTTCTATCGTGATTTGCGCTCCCGGCATGAGTACCGCAGCTGGCTCGACACACGGATGAGATCCTTCCTGGCGAAGCGATCGATTCGCTGGGCCCAGGTTACGGTTGCTCCCAGCGAGGCGTTTGCCGCGGAACTGAATCAGTGGACCGGAGTCCGCGTACTGGCGATTCATCATGGATTCGATGGCGAAGCGTTCACCCGAGACTCAAGTCCACTCACAGCGGATGTGGAAGAAAAACTGCGGAACGTCGACCGGTGCTTCAAACTCCTCTTTGTTAGTCATTACAACTACTACCGGAATTTTGAGACCCTAATTCGTGCGCTGCCACTACTGCGGGATCGTGTACAGGGGCGTCCCGTCAAACTTCTGCTGACCTGCCGGTTGGAGGCGGGGCAAAATCCCGGATCGTACCGTCCTGACGCTGCCGCAAATCTTGTGAGGAAACTCGGCGTTTCTGACATGATCGTGGAACTGGGAGCGATTCCTTACCGCCAACTGCATCAGGTCTATGCGTGCGCGGATTTATATGTGACCCCCGCGTATACCGAAACCTTCGCTCATCCATTGGTAGAGGCAATGGCCAGCGGAGTTCCGGTGGTCGCCTCTGATCTGGCAGTCCACCGTGAGATTTGTGGCGACGCTGCGGTCTACTTTCCACGTTTTTCTGCAGAGGAATTGGCTGAAAAAATTTTGCAAATCGCTCAGTCGCCAGAGGTGATGGGGGGGATGGCTCGTAAAGGATGCGAACGTTCGCATCAATTCTCGTGGAAAACGCACGTGGAAAAAATTGTGGAGTTGTGCGCTTCGCTGGTTATGCCCAGCGTTGCTGACTCCGAAGCGCGAACTCGCAACCGAATGTCGGGTAGTGGATTCTCTGCCGCTTCCGACTAGAATAGTCAGATCGCGCACTGTGCCTCAGGTTCATTTCGAACGATTTCCGTGAGCCATCAGCCTGAATGTCTGGGGATCTCACACTATCCCCTTATTCTCTACTTTTCGTGCACGTTTCCGGTTTTGCGCCGCTTGAGCATCAAGATTCCGATTCTGACCTAGGTTGCTGATAGCCTTTACATCAACGCTCAGCCGGCAGTGCAGTAACTTTTTGTTTGGAGGTCGGTACCTCTACTTGTATTTAGGATCAAAAAATGGCGGCCAGGAGTTGCGCTTTGCCGTAACCACGAGTTCTGAACCGAACTGCCCTCCATAGTTCACTCCGAACAGCCGGTGGCGAATTCTGTTCTCCAAAAGAAAGAACCCTCTGAGCAACTCACCTGCACGCTGCTTCAAAGTGGGCCGCTTTATTCGCGGCGGATGAAGGCGGACCTCGTCGAATCCACAAATATCGAGCAAAGACGCGAGATTCGAACCGCTGAAGCCGTACTCATGCGTGAGGGTAACGTAGAGACTCGAATTGGCGGTGGGCCCTTCCATGTTGGGAGTCCGCAAGCAGAGGGTGCCCCCTTGATGCAGGCTGCGATAGAGATTGTCCACAACCCACAGCAGAGAGTATTTCGGAATGTGCTCAATCACGTGCGACATGTGGATGAATGAGTACTGTTCGGGGCGCGTGGCCAGGAAACTGCCAATGTCCGCTTCAATTTCATGCAGCGTGATGGAATCGGGACGCCATGATCGCACATATTCTTTATTCTTTATGGCGAAATCAGCTCCACTGAGATTCTTGTAGCCTAACTTCAAACAGGCGGCAAGGAACCAGCCTTGACCGAAACCGACATCGAGAACGGGAGCGCTCTTGTCAGACGGGAGCAACGGTGCGTACTCAAATGCGGCCTGCACTACACGGCTGTCTTCCATGATGTCGGCATAGCTGAAATGTTCGCGCTGAGACCGGTGGCGCAACGACATCCGGCGATACACTTCCGCAATAAAAGCGTTCGGTTCCATAAGAGATTCCCGTAATGTCCGCGGGATCAAAAACACGTGAAACTCAGACTATAAGCTTATTAGCCGGCACCCGCGCCTGTACGACGCGAGTGACTGCGTGGATTTGAGCATCGGTCATTTCGGGGAACAGCGGGAGCGAGAGGACCTGAGAAGCGGCTTTCTCGGAATGCGGGAAAGCACCAGGCCCGTATCCCAGATCGGCATAGGCTGGCTGCAGATGCGCTGGCGCCGGGTAGTGAATTCCCGTCTGAATTCCCTCGGCGGCAAGCGCCGAATGCAGGCTGTCGCGATCGTTCGCCCGCAACGTGTAGGCGTGATAGACGTGATAGGCCCACGGCATTTCGTTGGGAGTTTCCACTTCGCAATTGGCCAGAAGCTTGTTGTATTTCTGCACAATTGCCCGGCGAACTTCAGTCCAACGATCCAGATGGCGCAGTTTCACCCCTAAAATCGCCCCCTGAAAACCCTCCATCCGGTAGTTGTAACCGCGCAACAGGTGATGATATTTGCGATCCTGGCCCCAATCTCGCAGCATACGAATCGTGCGCGCATATTCGGGATTGCTGGTGGTTACGGCGCCACCCTCGCCATAGGCTCCCAGGTTCTTCCCCGGGTAAAAGCTAAAGCAGGCCATGTCGCCGATGCTGCCGGCGCGCCGTCCCTTGTATTTCGCCCCGTGAGCTTGTGCGGCGTCTTCAATAACCAGCAGATCGTGCCGGCGCGCAATTTCCACAATAGGGTCCATGTCGGAGGTCTGACCGTAGAGATGCACTGGCAGAATTGCTTTAGTGCGCGGGGTGATGGCCGCTTCAATCAGCGCCGGATCCATGGTGAACGAGCGCGGATCGATATCTACCAGCACCGGACGAGTGCCAGCATATATAACCGCGGCAACGCTGGCCACAAACGTGAACGGGACCGTAATGACTTCATCGCCGGGACCGATTCCAGCAGCAAGGAGCGCTAGATGAAGAGCACTGGTTCCAGAGTTCAGCGCGATGCACTCGGCTGCTCCGCAATACGAAGCGAAATCCTTTTCGAACGAGGCGACTTCAGCGCCCAGAACGAATTGGCAACTATCCAGAACGCGGGCGATCGCTGCGTCAATTTCGGGCTTGATGCTCTGATACTGAGCCTTTAGATCGAGGTAGGGTACTTTGATGTCTGCCATGAGTTCTTAGGCTTGCTTTTGTAGAATGCTGCGTCCCAGCCTTGCAGGTACGCCCTTGGCGACGTGATGATCGGGGATATCGTGAGTCACCACAGCTCCGGCGCCGATCATTGCGCCTTCTCCAATGGTCACGCCCGCGAGGATGACTGCGCCGCTGCCGATGGATGCCCCTCGTTTCACGCGAGTTGGAACGACTTTCCAATCCTCTTCAGTCTGCAGGCGGCCGTCCGTTGTCGCTCGCGGATAAAGATCGTTGATAAACATAACCCCGTGTCCCACAAATACGTCGTCTTCAATGGTGACGCCCTCGCAAACGAAGGTGTGCGAAGAAATCTTGCAGCGACTCCCGACGAATGCATTCTTTTGAATTTCGACGAAGGCTCCAATCTTGGTGTCATCTCCCAGCGTGCAGCCGTAAAGATTGACTAAGTCGGGCTGGAAAATCTTCACTCTTTGGCCCAGCACCACATTGGCGGAAATTGGCATGAACATTATTGTATCCGGCGCTGGCGCGGGACGGAGAAAGGCATGGACTCATTTTGCGAAAAGCAGCTAGACGCCTTAGAGTAGCCCTACACTTTTTCAACTTCAAGACGCGTGCCAGATGGAGGTGAGGGTATGTCTAAGTTAGAGTGTTCCCCAGAAAAGTTGTTTCTGTACATGCGCTTCCATCCGCCTGGTTGCGCTGCCTTCGCGCGATTTGCGGCCTTAGGCCTTGCAAGCTGCGTGATTTTGCATTCCGGACCGTATGCCACCGCCTCGGATTCTGAACCACTCGCATCAAACATGGCGCGGTCAGCAACTGAGTTGAACTGGAAAAAGAGTCCCTCCGCGCCGCTGAGTTCTCCAGGAAAGAATTCTGTAACCCTCGACGCGTGCCCGGCGGGTGTGATCGCCGCTGAACCCGATTACTACGTCTACATTTCGGGTACTGGCAATCCGGAGGCCGTGCGCGTTACTGGCGGAACCTGCAAAGGAGACAGCCGTCCCGGCACATTGGAATTCACAACGTCAAATGCGCATTCAGCCGGTTACGTCATCAGCAGTGCGTCGAGCGGCATTCAGGAAGCATCGATCGCGGCGCGATATATTCCAACCAATCCCAACGGAATCGGGCAGTCGGGGCGCGTCGTCATTGCGCCGGGAGAGTACGATGTATTCGCTCCGATTTCCATCCACGCTTCCAACCAAACTGTTGATTTCAGTGGCGCAATCCTCAACTGCTATACGCCAGATGACGCCTGCATTTTTGTGGGCGACTCAAAATCGTCGAACGACTTCGGGGACATTACCTTGCTTAGCCCACGCGGGCGGCCCATGATCACTTCCGGCACCAAGCCATTCATCGAGGTTAACGCCGAACAGACTCGCATTTTTAATGTCGCTGCTCGAAAGCCTCCGAAAGGCGGAAGTTTTGGGTCCTATGTCCAAGTCGATGACGACCAGGCTTTTTTGCTGGACGGGCTGGATACGGATCTTGGGGGTGGGGTCACTTGTAACCCGACTTATTGCGGTGCGGTGGTGATGGCTCCCGGTCCTTTTAAGAAATTTGCGGCTGTCGGTTGGCTGAAAAACCTCAACCTGTCTCTGGAATGCGGAGGAAAGGGCGTCGAGTGGATCTCAGGGAATGGCCTGAAGATCTCCGACAGCGTGATTCAGGGCTGGTCCGTCTTCGGCGTGCGGGTCAGCAATCAGCGCGGTGGATATACGGGGTTGATCACCGACAATGTTTATTTTGAGACGTCCCCAACTTGTGGCCAGTACAGTCCATACGGCAACGTGGGCAACGCAGCGGTGATCGCGGAAGGGATCCAGGTCAGGATCATGGGATTGGGCGCGAATAGTCCCGATGGAGTCTTCCCCAACTGGGGCGAGAAGTCGGGATCGCACGATTGGCTTTATTGGGTGGTGCCGGTCCATGAGAAGTTTGGGGATGGAGTTCCGCTGCCGGCGGGATATGCGCTCACCAATGGGTCTGGCAGCATTACGGGAACGTTCCCCAAAATTGCCGGAGCGTCGAGTTACAAGATCCTGAAGATGGAGTGGGATCAGCACTCGTTTCCGCGCTCCTATCCGCAGGGTACGGGCAAGTACCTTCTCACTACGATTCCACAGACCTCGTGCGCGACTTTGACCTGTTCCTTTACCGACAAAGGGCAGGAGCTTTCTTCGTACAGCAACGTTGGAGAGACTGCTTCGGCGAAGGTTTATATGCCGCGTCTGGACTTTTGGCCTGGCGCCATCGTACTCAGTCCTAACCAGGACATTTCTGCGGCTTCTTACACCGTCACGGCATTGATGTTGCAAGCGGATGTTCTGCCCCTGGGTGGAATTGTGACCACGCAACCTGCGTGGGCTGTGGCTGGCGAGGCCAATACTGTCATGCTCTCGACGGCGACGCCGCCCGCGGCGGCAAACATTGAGGCTATTCACACCAACGGAGTTGCGCAATTCCCCGGAGCCACAATCATGCCTGCGGTCACCCTTCCGCAGGTTGCGCAGAGCGGCTATAAGGGACGGCTGAACTTCGGAGAACATGGAATTGCCAATAAATTTACGCCCATCATCACGCTTGGCGACAGCAATTGGGGGAAGACGTGGGCCATGCCCGGTCATCGACCGCCAGCCGATGTGAATGATCTAGATCTCGGCTATGAAGGAAATATTGACGTTTTCTATAATCGTGCGCAGAACGAGATTCGCGATTACGTGGGTAAGTTTCCCGACGGCAAACCGCAAGAAAAACTGAGCGCTTCGGCCAAGACCTTCAATGTTCCGGTGACCATCAATGGGAACCTGACAGTCACCGGGAACTGTGACGGGTGCGGGAAGGGCACAAAAGACAACGGATCACCATCACCCGGTGGGAAATGGTCGGTGTCATCGACGGGTCAGACGGCAGCGATTGCTGCCGGCGATCTGTGCGCGGCGTCTGCTTGTGGCACCGGCCAGTACAGAATCATTTATTACATGGACTCAACGGCAGGGTGTGCAAGCCCCGGAAAAGCCGCGGCGTCTTTGACCATCGGCTGGAAGGACGAGACGGGAGCAAAAACTCTGCGCGTTCCGCTGACAGGCGCCGGGGTGGTCGACGGTAATGGATTGTCATTGGGTGCCATGACTAATTTTGGCAGCGGCAATATTTCGCTGTGGTCGGCAGGCAATGCGGCGATCACTTATGCTACGTCTTACGCCGGTTGCAGCAGCGGCACGGCCAGTTATGCGCTGCGGATCGCAGTTGAAAAGGTGCAGTGATAAGGATGAAGATCTTCAAGGTGACCTCCTAAATGTGCGGAATTTTTGGAATTGTGGTGCATCGCGCCCAAGTTCCCGAGGGAGTGCTCGAGCGCGGCACTCACTCGTTGGTGCATCGGGGGCCAGATGACTCGGGCACGGTTCTGCTGCGCGACGCCGCATCAGAGGCTGAGATCGGCTTGGGGAACCGCCGTCTGGCGATTCTCGATCTTTCCCCGCTGGCGCACCAGCCGATGCGGGATTCCGAGACCGGCAACTGGATTGTCTACAACGGCGAGATCTATAACTTCCGCGAAATCCGCAGCGAACTTGAACGAGAAGGCGCAAGTTTCGTCAGCCACTCCGATACCGAGGTTGTGCTCAAAGCCTACGCGCACTGGGGCGAGCAGTGCCTTACTCGATTTCGCGGCATGTTCGCTTTCGCCCTTTGGGACGCTGAACGGCATCGCTTACTAGTCGCGCGCGACCCGATGGGTATTAAGCCTCTTTATTATGTTCAGGCGGGTTCTCATTTTCTTTTCGCATCGGAGGTGCGGACGCTTCTAGGAACCGGTCTTGTGCCACGCCGCATCGATCTCGCGGGACTGACGAATTACCTGACGTTTGGCTCGGCATACGATCCGCTCACATTGGTCGAGGGCGTCCGGTCGCTTCCTCCGGGCCATACCTTAACGTGGGAGGCCGGCACATTGCGGGAGGCGCCTTACTGGGATCTGGTAGATGAGTCAGAGCCCACCCAAGGCTCTCATCCACGACTCGAGAACCAACAAGCCGTTCTAGGGCAACTGAAGCCAATCCTCGAAGAGGCGGTTCGATCACAACTCGTCAGCGATGTTCCTGTGGGCGTATTTCTTTCCGGGGGCATCGATTCGAGCGCGCTGGTGAGCATTCTGAGCCGCGGAGGCGTCAGACCAAGCACGTTCTCGATCGTTTTCCGCGAGGCCGATTTTTCTGAGGCGGAGCACTCCCGAGCTATTGCGGCCAAGTTTAAATCCGACCATCACGAGATTAATGTATCGCAGACAGACGTCCTCGCGGCCATTCCAGATGCGTTGCGGGCCATGGACTTGCCGACCATGGATGGCATAAACACATATTTCGTCTCACGCGAAACTCGCGCGGCGGGAGTGAAGGTCGCACTTTCCGGCCTGGGCGGGGACGAAGTTTTCGGGGGTTACGCATCCTTCCGTACCGTGCCTCGCATGGAACGTTTGTCACGCCTGTGGACTCACGTTCCACGCCGCCTGCGCGGTGCATTTGCATCAGCCTTCAGTTCGCTGGCTCCGGCAAGCGATCAAAACCGCAAGCTTACCGATCTAGCGCGCGGCAACGGCAGGCTCTTACATCCCTATTTCCTTACCAGAATGTTATTTACGCCTGGGCAGCGCGACCTGCTGATATGCAGCCGGGACGCCGGTGTAGCTGAATTGGCCTCGCATTCGATCCGTGACCGGCTGCAACGCGCTCGTCCTCTGGATGCCATCAACCGCGTTTCCTATCTGGAGGCGCGCTGTTATATGCTGAACACGCTTTTGCGCGACGCCGATGTTATGAGCATGTCGCAGGGCTTGGAAGTGCGCGTTCCTCTCATTGATCATCAGCTCGCCAAGGCCGTACTGGCGCTTCCAGGAGCATGGAAGCTCAATCGGACTCCAAAGAAGCTTCTGGTGGAAGCTTTGGAAGGTTCGTTGCCTGACGAAGTCGTCCATCGTCCGAAGCGCGGTTTCACGTTACCCTTCGAACATTGGATGCGTCGAGAACTTCGCCGTGAGATCGAGCCGGTTCTGCACCCAAGGCGGATCAGCCAAGGACCACTCGGCGGATTCGTGAACGCGGACGAGGTGGGACGCATCTGGCAAAGTTTCCTGGCCGGATCAGTTTCGTGGTCGCGCGCATGGTCTTTGTACGTGCTACAGCGCTGGTGTGAATTGCATTTTTTACACGCATCCTATGCAAAAAGTTGAAGAAGTGACCAAATCCGGGACGCTATCGTCGCAGGGGAAGTTGCCTGTCAGTGCGATCGTGGCGGTCCGCAACGAGGAAAAAAATCTTCCTCGCTGTCTGGAAGCACTGCGTGACGTGGGCGAAATCTATATTGTCGACTCCGGGAGTACCGATGGTACTCCTGAAATCGCGAGGGCTTTCGGTGCGAAGGTGGTGCAATTTCATTATCAGGGTGGCTGGCCAAAAAAGCGTCAATGGGCAATGGATAATCTCCCGCTCACATACGATTGGATTTTTCTTGTAGATGCAGATGAGGCTCTGACAACCCAGCTTGTGGAAGAAATTCGCCATTCGATTGCCAGAGAGGACGTTGACGGATATTACGTGTCTCTCCAGATGCACTTCCTGGGCCGTGTTCTGCGGCACGGTGATGCGAATTTCTGGAAGCTTGCGCTTTTTCGGCGGGGCAAAGGGCGGTACGAGTGCCGTCTCAGGGACCAAAACTCATCGATGGCTGACATGGAAATTCACGAGCACGTCGTAGTCGATGGATCGACTGCAAGGCTCACAAATCCACTGATTCACCATAACGTGGAATCGTTGTCGCGCTACATCCAAAAGCACGATGAATACTCCAATTGGGAGGCTCGCGTACTCCTTCAGAAAGATCAGAGTCAAACCGAGGTGCCCCCCTCACTCTTCGGTACGCAAGCGCAGCGGCGCCGCTGGCTCAAGAAGCGGTTTTACAACGTGCCCGGCTCTTCCGTTATGCTTTTCTGCTACCGCTACATTCTGCGTGCCGGATTTATGGATGGAATCCCAGGGCTGATTTATTGCGCGTTTCAGGCAGTGCAGATGTTTCATACTAAAGCCAAAATCTACGAACTGAAATCGCGCTTAAACAGCGAGAAATAACCAAGGACCCGGCAGAAAATGTGCGGTATTAGCGGAGTGGTGAATTGCGGAGATCGGGAAACGCTGGCGCGCATGACGCAGGTGCAGGCGCATCGCGGACCGGATGACTCCGGCATGTGGGATCGAAAATTTCCCGATGGTTCGTACGTCGGATTGGGAAGCCGCCGTCTTGCCATACTCGATCTATCGCCTGACGGCCATATGCCGATGTGCAACGAGGATCGCACAGTCTGGATCACTTATAACGGCGAGATCTACAACTTTGTCGAACTCCGGCGCGAACTCGAAGGCAAAGGCCACCGTTTTGCTTCACACACCGATACCGAGGTGATCGTTCATCTCTACGAGCAGGAAGGCCCGGATTGCGTGAAGCGATTGAACGGGATGTTCGCGTTTGCGATTTGCGATCTCCGCTCCGCGACTCCAACACTGTTCGTGGCCCGCGATCATTTCGGTATCAAGCCGTTTTACTACTTTCACGATGGAGACCGGTTCGCGTTCGCGTCTGAGATCAAGGCGGTGTTGCAAGTGCCGGGAATCGATGCGGAACTCGATCCACAATCACTGCACCAATATCTGACCTTTCTGTGGGTGCCGGACCCCAAGACCATGTTCCGGCGCATTCTGAAGCTTCCTGCCGGGCACCACGGAATCTTGCGCGATGGCGAACTGAAGATCACGCAATACTGGGATCTGACATTTCCTCCCGCCAATCAGGTCTATACACGCTCTGATTCTGATCTGGCGGAAGAGATTCGCGAGCGGTTCCGTCGGTCTGTGGAAGCGCAGATGGTCAGTGATGTGCCGATCGGAGCGTTTCTCAGCGCCGGGCTTGATTCGTCGAGCATCGTCGCTATGATGCGGCGCGCTACAAACCAGCCAGTGCGAACTTACACCATCACGTTCCCGCGCAAATACCGCGTTGGTGAAAGCACACTGGACGATCCCGAGGTTGCCGCCAGATTGGCGCAGCATCTGGGATGCGAGAACCAGCGAATCGTTGTAGAGCCTGAGGTCGCTGGATTGTTGCCTCGGCTGGTCTGGCACATGGATGAGCCCACGGCGGATCCCGCGATTATCACGGCATACCTTGTCTGCCGGGAGGCCCGTAAGCAGGCTACGGTTCTTCTTTCCGGGGTCGGTGGTGACGAGTTGTTTGCTGGCTACCGCAAGCACGTGGCGCATTACTGGGCTCAGATGTATCGGCGCGTGCCCGCACAAGCGCGAAAGTTTGCCGAAGCTGCGATAACCGCCCTTCCGAGCTTGCGAGGCACGTCGCTGAAAGGCCAAATTCGCCTGGCCAAGAAGATGTCGCGCAGTGCATCGCTTGCTCCGATGGATCGGTTCATTGCCAACTGCACGTACTTAGATGAGCTTCAGAAATCGGATCTTTATGATGGCGAATTCGCCCGGGAGATTCGCGCGTCTGATCCCGCGGGGCAACATCGCGCGGCATTCGAGCGTGTGGGCAATGCCGACTTCCTTCATCAGATGCTCTACCTGGACACAAAGATTTTCATGACCACGCTGAACCTTACCTATAACGATAAGATGAGCATGGCGTCGTCTGTAGAAGTAAGGGTTCCGTTTCTGGATCGCGAACTGGCGGAATTTGTGGCCTGGAATGTGCCGCCCGAGCTGAAGCTGAAGGGCTTTCTACGGCCAACGACCAAATACATTTTTCGACAGGCAATGCGCGACATGTTGCCCAGAGAAGTGTTGAAACAGCCGAAGGCGGGCTTTGCCGCTCCTGTAGATTATTGGTTGGCGCACGATTTGAAAGAGATGGTGGACGATCTACTTTCGCCGTCCCAACTCGGCAAGCGCGGATTGTTCAAGCCTGATGCGGTACGACAGTTTGTTCAGGATCATCGCAGCGGCCGCAATGACTGTTCGATGCAGATCTGGCAATTCCTGACGCTTGAGTTGTGGATGCAAACCTTTCTCGACGGCGGAGCCCAGAAATTTGAAAGAGAGGCGCTTCAGCCCATACAAGTGGCGACCGCATGAAACAAGTTCTTCAACACGCACGCACGGGCGAGATCACGGTGGAGGAAGTTCCTGCGCCACAGCTTCTTCCTGGGTGTGTGCTGGTACGGATTGCTGCCTCTGTGGTTTCGGCAGGCACCGAGCGCGCGGCGTCGGAGTTCGCCCGAAAAAACTTGTTGCAAAAGGCGCAATCGCGACCAGATCTGGTGCGCGATGTTATCAACAAAGTAAAGCGTGACGGGATTGTTTCCGCCATTCAAACCGTGCGCAGCCGTCTCGATCAGCCCCAGAGTCCTGGATATAGCAGCGCAGGAGCCGTGATGGCGGTGGGCGAAGGGGTGAACGATATTCGACCGGGCGACCGCGTAGCCTGCGCCGGCGCAGGCTACGCTGTGCATGCTGAGATCGCTTGTGTGCCCCGATTGCTGCTGGCCCGTATTCCCGCGTGCGATCCAATTGCGGGCGATGAAGTCCCGTTTGAGCAGGCCGCGTTTGCTACCTTGGGAGCGGTGGCGCTTCACGGCATCCGGACAGCGGAGGCAGGTCTCGGCGATATCGTCGCCGTCATCGGACTGGGACTGCTGGGCCAAATCACCGCACAACTGTTGAAAGCCGCGGGTTGCCGCGTGATTGGAATGGATATCGATGCCGAGCGTGCCGATCTGGCTCGGCGCATGGGAGCGGATGCGGTCGCCAATTCTGCCTCAGAATTTCGAGATCTTTGTTTTGCGATGTCGAAGGGGCTCGGAGTGGACCGCGTGCTGATCACCGCTGAGACACCGAGCAGCGATCCTGTGAATCTGGCGGGTGCGATTGCCCGCGATCGCGCCATCGTTGTCGCTGTGGGCACGGTCGGTATGGACATTGAGCGCAAAGCGTATTACGAGAAGGAGCTCGACTTCCGAATTTCGCGCTCGTACGGCCCAGGGCGCTATGACGCCGCGTTCGAACAGAAAGGCCGCGATTACCCGATCGGCTACGTGCGCTGGACCGAAACCCGCAATATGGAAGCTTTTGTGAGCTTGCTCGCGGAAAGAAAAATCAATCTCGAACCGCTGATCACGCACCGTTTCCCGATTGAACACGCTCATCAGGCGTACGAATTGATCACGGGCAGATCGCGGGAGCCGTTTCTGGGAGTGGTGATTCAGTATTCGGGGTTGGAAGATACTACGCGGACGCTGGCGCTGGTGACGGAAACCGCAGCGAAAGTTCGCGGTTCGCGTGTTGTTGGAAATCCAGCAGTCGGTCTGCTGGGCGCAGGGGTTTTTGCTTCCTCTACACTCATTCCTGCGATGAAGGCCGCAGCCAACACGTCGCTGGTTTCGGTTTGCACGTCAACAGGCGCTCACGCCAAAGATGCGGCGCGCAAATTCGGTTTCCATACTTGCACCTGCGACGACGCCGAACTAATTCGCAATGCGGACGTGAATACGGTGGTGGTGGCGACTCGCCATCACTTGCACGCAACGCAAGTCCTGACTGCGCTGAAGGCGGGCAAGAACGTTTTCTGCGAAAAGCCCCTCTGCTTCTCGGAAGAAGAATTATGCTCGATCATCCGCGCTTATGAAGGAATTCCTTCAGAGCGCCCCTTGCTGATGGTTGGGTTCAACCGGCGATTCGCGCCCATGGTCACAAGGATGAAGTCCTTCCTGGCGGCGGTCTCAGAACCGCTGGCGCTGCACTATCGAATTAACGCGGGCTATCTGGCGCCGGATCATTGGGTGAACGATCGCGAACAGGGCGGCGGGCGCATTCTCGGCGAAGTGTGTCACTTCATCGATCTGCTGATGTTTCTGGCCGGATCGCCGATTGTGGAGGTGGAGGCCCGCTCCGTGGGTGCTTTGGCGCGCTACAGCGGCGACAATGTGCTGATCGATCTTCGTTTCGCGAACGGTTCCGAGGGTGCGATCAGCTATCTTGCCAATGGAGACCGCGCCTTTTCCAAGGAACGAATTGAAGTCTTTGGCGGAGGCCGCAGTTCGGTGCTGGAGGATTTTCGGCGCCTGGAGCTTGTGCACCATGGCCGCAAGGAAACGATGAGATCGCGCTTGCGCCAGGATAAGGGACACCGCGCGGAGTGGGCCGCGTTCGCGCAATCCGTGCAGCAGCATCATGAACCGCCAATTCGCTTCGAGGAGATCGTGTGCTCCACGTTGGCGACATTCCGCGTGGAAGATTCGCTCGCCACCGGAAATCACGTTTCCGTCGATGCGGCAGCATTCATCGCAGGGGCTCTGCAAATATCCAGCCCGAACTCCAGCCTGAACGAATGATCTGACAACACGAAAAGGGGAGAAAGTAGTACATGCTCATTTTGGGCCTCAACATGTTTCACGCGGACGCTTCGGTCGCGATCATCGTCGACGGCGAAGTAAAGTTTGCGATCGCCGAGGAGCGCCTCAATCGCCATAAACATTTCGGCGGGTTTCCGGCGTTAGCGGTCAAGGCGTGTCTCGATGCCGTTGGCGCCAAGATTTCGGACGTGGAACATGTAGCGGTCGGGCAGGATAGCGACGCGAATCTTGCCAAGAAGGTCCAGTACGCACTAGCAAATCCAGCGAAGATCCTGAATTTTATTCGGCTGCGGCAGCGCAAAGAAGCGCTGCGCGATGTGCGGGCGTTGCTATCGAATGCGCTCGAGATCGATCCGGCGAAACTCCGCTTTCAGGAGCACCATCTCGAACACCACATTGCCCACATTGCCAGCGCTTACTACTGCTCTCCGTGGGAGAAGGCGGCCGGCTTCAGTTATGACGGTTCCGGAGATTTCGTTTCTACGATGATGGCGCGCTGCGAGGGCAATCAGATCGAAGTGCTGGAGCGCGTTTTTCTTCCGCATTCGCTGGGCAGCGCCTACACCATGATTTGCGAGTTCATCGGCTACACGAAATACGGCGATGAAGGCAAAGTCATGGGGCTCGCGCCGTATGGCAAAGAAACTTATAGTCGTGACATTTCGAAAATTGTGACGCCGAAAAACGGCGGGTTCCAACTCGATCTCAGCTATTTCAAGCCGCTGGGCAGTAATCAGGGAATGCAGGTATTGCCCGACGGTACCGTGCGCCTGGCTCGCCATTACTCCGATCGTATGGAAAAGCTATTCGGGGAGCCGCGAAAGCCGCACGCGGAAATCACGCAACGCGATATGGACCTGGCATTCGCTTTGCAGCACCAGTTCGAGGAAATTTTCTTTCATCTCATTAATCAGTTGCAGCGGCGGGTGCCGCTCGACGATCTCGCCATGGCCGGCGGGTGCGCGCTCAACAGCGTGGCCAATGGAAAGATCTTCGATCGCACACCTTTCCGGCGTACTTACATTCAACCTGCCGCAGGAGATGAAGGCTTAGCCATTGGCGCGGCCTTGCACACCCACCATGCGGTGCTCAACCAGCCTCGCCGCCGCGAACTGAAGAACTCTTATCTTGGCCCGGAGTTCTGTGAGTCACGAATTCAAGCTGCGCTGGAGAAAGCAGGCCTTCAGCCGCGCAAGCTCGAGCGCGAAGCCCTGCTGCAGCAAACGGCCGAGCAAATTGCCGCAGGAAATGTCGTTGGCTGGTTCCAAGGTCGCATGGAGTGGGGGCCGCGCGCACTGGGCAATCGTTCTATTGTTGCGCATCCAGGCCTGCCCAACATGAAAGATGTTCTTAATGCCCGCATTAAGCATCGCGAATGGTTCCGTCACTTTGCTCCGTCGATCATGGCCGATTACCAGCATGAATATTTCGAGCACGATCACCCGTCGCCGTTCATGCTGCACGTGTACAAGATTCGGCCGGAGAAACGGAAAGTGTTATGCGCCGTCAATCATGTGGATGACACCGGACGTCTGCAGACCGTGACTCGCGAGGAAAATCCTCTGTATTACGATCTGATCTCTGCCTTTCATCGGAAGACTGGTATCCCTGTAATTCTCAACACCAGTTTCAACGAGAACGAACCGATCGTTTGCACGCCCGAAGAAGCCATCGATTGCTTCCAGCGGACTCGTATGGATGTACTGGCAATCGGTCCTTTTATGGTGAAGAAGCCGGAAGCGAACGTGTAACAGCGAGCCGGCCAGCGGATATTTGATTCGCTAAGACGAAAGCTTTGTGTGATCCATTTAAATACGTCAGATGATGACAGCCAGCATTCAAAGGGACTGCGAGTGCTGTATTCGCTGACCCGGATCTGACATCAGTGCTACCGCATACTTAAAACGTGATAGACAGCCGCGCATGACAGCGAGGCTGGCATAGTAGTCGTTATAGCGGAAAAAACCGGTCTGTCCTCGCCACATGGGATAAAAATCGCAGGCCTGAAGCCACTTCTCATATACCGGTTCAATATTGACGTAGGTGTCTGGGATAAAGTTTGTGGCGTCCTCCCAATTGTCAGCATAAAAAAGTTTGGATACGGAATGGGCCGGGTGGCTGCGCGTCAGGGTTGTCAGGCCAGCATAGAAAATTGCGTCGCGTACGATCAGATGACAATTCTGGTGGTCCTTATGCCAGCTGCCGCTCCAATGAGTGACAACGATCTCTGGCTTCTGTTCCCGGATCAGGTCACAGACTTTTAGAGAACTCTCTTCATTGAATGGAATCTCAGCATCGGGATAGGCAAGAAGAATGGCGTTGGCCCCGAGGAGTTGCACCGCCTTCTGCGTGGCCGTACGCTGCATTTCGCCGTACTGCGGAACGGGAATGTCTTTTGGAGCTCCTCTTTCTCCCAGTGAAAGGCTGAGCAAAACCCCTGCGCCGCCACGTGCGATCTGTTGCGCAACAACCGCACCCATGGTGAAAAGGCCATCGCCGGGATGGGCCGCAATTGCCATGATTTTTCCGGGAGATGCGCCTCCAGAGGACTGCGCCCAGCACGAACCCGGAATTGCCGAAAGGATGGCAGCACCGCCCACGCTTTGAGCAAAGGAACGCCGATTCATTGTTTCTCCTTCCAGCCTGTGAACGCCAAGCGCGCACAGCCGAGCAGGATCACTTTGTCGCCGAGCTTGCTGACAACGATTCTCACCTGCCTGGCCGCGAGTGGTTGGGCTCGTTCCAGCATTGCCGTCTTTAGAGACTCAAGATATAGGTCGGCCGCTGACGCCATGCCCCCACCGAGGATCACGACTTGCGGATCGAGCAGGCTGACAATATTGGCAATCCCAAATCCCAAAAGTCTTCCGCTTTGCTTGAAGATGTTTTGAGCCAACCGGTCGCCTTGGCGTGCTGCGGCGGCAACTTCGTGGGCGGTGATTTTCGACGGATCCAGCCGGGCGAGAATGCTCTCTTCTCCATCTCGCAAGCTCTTTCCGGCAGTTCGCGCAATAGCAGGTCCGGAGACCAGGGACTCAAGCTCTCCGTTTCCTGCCCTGTTGGGCACATTCTCGCGCATAACGGTGAGCCATCCCGCGCATCCTGACAGTTCGTGTGCGCCCCGAACAATGCGTCCACCACTTAAAATGCCAGCGCCAATTCCTGTGCCGACCATCAAAACGATGACGTCGGACTTGCCGCGTCCGGCGCCACGCCAGTATTCTCCGACGACGGCAGCGTTGCGATCGCTTTCAACGACCACGGGAGTTCCAGCGATTGCCTGAGCCGGCTGGCCAGAGGCAGGGCATTCCATCCCGGCAGATTCGGCGCCCACACTGTGCCGTTGGGGCGTACCAGTCCAGGTACGGCGACCGCAGCGGCTGCAAAAACCTGCTTGGGTTTCTTGCCGGCCGAGAGATCCTTTGCAAGTTGAAGAATCTGCCGCACCGGTCCTAACCGTGAGCTGACATCAACTGGGACCGTACGGCGAGAGAGAATGTGCCCGTTTTTGTCAACGATTGCCGCGGAGCATTTCGTTCCTCCGAGATCGATCGCAAGCGCGTGAGGCACCGTGAGTCCTTTTTAAATTTCGAGCAGACTTCTAATCGAAAACTTTGCAACCGCTAGAAATTTGCCGCGCGGGGCTCTGACATCGTCGGTCGTCGCTCCCGAAACATTACTGCGGCCGCTAATATCGTAATTCCGGCTGCTCCAAGGGACGGCACAATCATGCCGGCACGTACGCTCACCCTCTGCGACACTTGACCCACCGCCCAAGGGAACAACATCCCCCCAAGCAAAGCGACGGAGAACAGGAACCCAAAAACGGTTCCGGCCATTCTGGAATATCGGTCGCCTGCGATGGCCAATGCGGTTGGGAAGATGGGTCCATAGGACAATCCGATCAGAGCAGTTCCAGCGAACAACATCGGCAACGAGCGAGCGGACAATAGAATGACGCAACCGGCCGACGAGATCAAAGCAACTACCAGCACGAGTTGGGATTTCCTATACCTTCTTAGCAACTGAGCGGCCAGTATCCGGCTCAGCATCAAAGCCGCCCAATACGCGGCCAAAACCAGGGTAGCGGTGCGTGGGGAGCGTCCCGTGGCGCCCACATACGTGGAAGTCCAGCCGCCGATGCAGGCCTCATTGCCTGATTCAAAAAACAAGATGAAGGCCAGCAGTAAGAGGCCCTCATATCTCGCCACCCCCAGAACGTCTCGCCATGAGGATGCCTGCGCCGCGTTTGCTGGCGGGAAAGCTATGAGTCCATACGCGAGCGCGCACGCGGCAGACAGAATCGAGCAGAAAAGAAATAGCTGGGCGATAGTGAAATGTCCTTCGAGGCTAGCTGCGAGCAAGGGGACGAAAAGCGCGCCGATGCCAAAGAAAATTCCCAACAGATTCAGCATGGGGCCTCGCTGGCTTCCATACACATCAGAAACGAGCACGTTGGTGCACGTATTCAATCCGCCGCCGCCCACCCCAAGCAAGACTGCAGCCACGCTCGCAGCCGCAAAGGAATGAGCGGCCCCGAAGGCTATCATGGCGGCGGCAACAAGCACGGACGATACACACAGGTTGGCTTTGTTTCCGAAACGGTCGATGAGAGGTCCAACCAGCAACGAGGCGCAAAAAATGCCGAGATAGAGCAACAGGATCAGATTGCCTTGCTCTGCCAGATCGACGTGCAGCCGGGCGCGCATCTCGGGCAGGCCAAAGACAGTCCCGAGGATTGCGAGAACGATACCGAAGACAAGGATTCCGCCACACGCGCTGATGAAGAGGGTTCGCGGCCGCAGGGTTTGACTCACGAGTTATCGCTTCAGCGAGCGTTCGTATGCTTCGTACACTCGATTGTTGTTATCCGCAGGGATTCCCGCAACATTGGGCGACACAAATACCGGTGGATTGTGACCCTTGGCAGCAAGCTCAGAAGCTACCTGTGCGATGATGGCCATCGCGATCGTGACGGTCGAAACCGTGGATCCAGCAGCCACGGGAGCCTTCCAGCCATTCACCGCGACCAGTGCATCTTCGGCTGGCACGCAGTTATCAATCACATAATCAGCAACGTCAGCCAGTTTCTTTCCCGAGGAATGCGTGGACTCACGCTTTCGGTAATTGTCCATGGAGGTAATCGCCGTCGTCGTCAAGCCGCGCTTCTTCGCTTCCTGGAGTACTTCGATGCCCGCGGCATTCAGTCCGCCGTGAGAAAACACCAGCATCACATCGCCGCTGCGAATGGGCTCATTTTCGAAAAGTACCGCAGCATAGCCTTCCCGGCGTTCCAACCAGAGCAATCCCTTTGCGCCTCCGGAGCCAATAACATTGGTCCACATCAACCGCATATCCATGAGCGGACGGAATCCGGGGAATGCGCCGTAGCGTGGGAACATGTCTTGCACCGGCAAGACAGAATGGCCGCTGCCGAACAGGTGGACCAATCCCCCACGCGCAATGCAGTCCGCCATCACTGCCGACACTTTCTCGATGGGTGCAGTCTGGGTGTCCCAGACGCGATTCAGAATTTCGCTAATTCGCTCGCGATAGGCGAGAACACTCACGGTAGTCCTCCTGAAAAAATGAAAGATGAAGGATTTATGCAACCCACTCGACTCAGAAATCAATCCTGTAAATTCGTACGCTCTCTGCCGGGATTTCTGTTTTCAGCTCCAGACTTTTTCCTGCAGGTTGAATTTTCTTCTCGGTCACAATCTCGCGGATACCAGAGGCAGGCTGCTCCAGAACTCGACTGAATTCGACTGATGCCGGTTTGTCCCCATGATTAAATAGGAAAATCCATCGGCCTTTCGACGCGTACATCTGTCGAAGCTCTAGCAACGGTGGTGCTTGGAGCCTGGGTACAGACAGCCCTGCCCATCGCGCCAGGATCGTGGCCAGAGGATGCATGGGAACTGGATGCTCGTAATTCTCCTGGCCGGCAAAGCTGCCAAAAATGATTGCGTCGCCCTGGTTGTAATGATTCTCATAAGCCACCGCAGCTCGATCGGACAGAAACGCTACGGGATGAGCCGACTTGTTTTCCAAATCGAACTGCTCGTGAAATGTCGTCCCCTTGAATTCCGCATCTCCCCATTTCACTGGAAACTCTTTGTCAGGAATCAATTGTTTCTCGCGGACCCCTAGCATCTCGTCCCAACCGAACCCAGGAATCCTGGGTTTAGCATGACCTCGCTCATCCACCCATCCCGGCCGGGCTTCGACAAAAAGATGTCCGCCCTTGGAGACGTAGTCTTTGAGGATTTTCGCTTCCTCGTCCGTCAGCATCAGTGGATAAGGAACGATGACCAGTTTGTACTGCGGCACGTCATCTTGCGCGAGTTCGCGAGCGCTGAGGACATCAACGGGCAAATTCCGTTCGAAGAACATCCGGTGATATCCGGCGACGGCTTTATGAATCGCATTCCTGCTACCTTCCTCGTCGTAGCCGCCAAGCAATGGAGTCAACGGACTGAACACAATGGCAACTTCTGCCCGCTCCGCACGCGAGCGCAACAACAGGTCCGCATTCTCCTGAATGCGCTGCGCAGTTTCTCCTGCGTGGCGGCTTCTGTCCGTCAATGTGCCATCCAGGTTGATCATTCCGTAGCCGCCGGATTCATAGCCGGCATTCATGGGATAAAAGGCGTAATAGTTGATGGCGCGGGCGCCGCGCGAAACCATGCCCCACGTCCACATCTCCAAATCGCTGGACGTCACCGGCGAACCGACTACTGTGCCATGCACGCCGTACCCACTCTGCAGCTCGCCAACATAGAATCCGCGCCCGGCAGTCATGCTGTCGGTCAGATCCATGGCCAAAACCTGCCGTTCAAGAGTCCAATTGTGCTCGGCCTCGGTGAGCTTCGGATAGAAACTGGTTCCGAAGAAATCAACCGAGTCTTTCATTAGAAAATCGTCGGTCGGATCGTACGGGTCCGCTAAGGTGCGGACCAGCGGCGAAGGATTTGGTGCATGGCTGGTGGTCACATGCGCTGGATCAATCGCTTTAACCGCATCGTTGCGCATCTTCAAATCTTCGGCCAGCTTGTAGCCGTAATAAACTCGCCAATCCATAAAATCGGTGTAGGTCAGGATCGTTCCGTAACGCGGAGGCTCGACCTGGCTCCAATCAGTGAAAGTCCGATGCCAGGCCTCATTGAGCTGATCGAGCGTTCCGTACTTGCTTTTCAGCCATTGGCGGAAACGCTCAATGCTGCTCGGGCAATAGCAGAACATCGGTTCCGACTTGTAGCCGATTCTTGCCCAGTTGAGCGCAGCGGGTTCACTCCACAGATCCCACCCATAAAAGGCAGAACTTGCCGACACATGCCGGGCGACTTCCTGAAAGAAGTCGAGAACCGCCTTACGCACACTGCGGTGATCGAAGCAGTATCCCGGCGCAGCTTGGGAAACGATCGGCTGCCCGTCCTGGGCGGCATAACGGCCATCGGGATACTTCGTGCCAACCCATTCCGGAGCTGAGTCCACGTAGACCTGCACAATTACTTTCAATCCAACTTCGTTAGCCAAGTGCAGGAGCAAGTCGAGATTTTCGAGGTGATATTCGCCCTCTTTGGGTTCTCCCACGTTCCATTCGACCCACGTCCGAACCGTATTGAAACCCAAGCCTTTGATCTTCAACAGATCGTCTTTCCAGAGTTTCGGCGAATCCCCGGTAATGGTCTCCAACATCGGCGCGCGTGCTTTGCCCCCGCTATACCACACCGCAACTGGAAAGAACGACGGCTCCCGCAAATTCGCCGGCGTGCCCTTCGGAGGCAAAGCCGCCAAGTCCTGTGTATTTACCGTGTTAATCGGAGCCTTGGTGGAGGCCAGCATGGCTAAGCCAAGTACGGCGACGACCACCAAGGGAATCGTCTGCCGTGGGATGCGCCTGTGATCCATGGGGGTGACCTGAAGCGAAGCCATTGTACGCTGGAGTGCTCCTCCAGCAGACTCACACCCTCGTCCCACGGCCGTTATGAAGGGCTGGAGACCTCTCATGCCGAGTGAAGGAGGTTGCATAGTCCCAGCTTTGTTACTGCATGGGCCTCGCGCTGGGTATATACTTTCTGCACGTCGGGGCGCGGTTGGGGCGTGCGGGCGTTGATCCCTAACTGTACGAAGCATGCGAGAGAGCAATCGGCCGTTCGATCCCCTTGGCGAGGGGGACGCTAAAACACAGGTTGGTGGCGTGGGTATCCCCGTCAAAGGGGATAGTTCCAGCTCGAACGTACCTGCGGACGATACTCCTACCTTTGTTGATGCCCAAGCCACCTTTGTCGACTCCCAAGCCACCTTTGTCGATGCCGATGCGACCGTGGGGGACTGGGCTCCGCAGCGCCGCCCACCGCCGCAGCGCAGGTCGCTTGTACCCCAGGCCGCTGTTCCTCTCTTCGAAGCCGGCGACGTTCTAGCAGGGCGTTATGAGATTCTGCAGCTTTTAGGCGAAGGAGGGATGGGAGCAGTTTACAAAGCTCAGGACCGGGAATTGGACCGGCCTGTGGCGCTCAAGCTCATCCGTCCCGAACTCGCCGCCAGCTCTGCGATGCTGGCGCGCTTCAAGCAGGAACTCCTCCTTTCCCGCCAGGTCACGCACAAAAATGTAATTCGGATCTACGACCTCGGCGACGCCGACGGCGCCAAGTTCATCACCATGGAGTACGTCGACGGGCGCGACCTGCGCTCCCTGATTCAGGAGAAAAAGAAATTCTCGCCGGAAGAAGCCATCGAGGTCATGCAGCAAGTCTGTCAGGCGCTCGAAGCTGCGCATAGCGTGGGCGTAATTCACCGCGACCTGAAGCCGCAAAACATTATGCAGGAAAGCACGGGCCGGATTCTGGTCATGGACTTCGGCCTGGCGCGCACGATGGAAGGCGACGGCATGACGCAGGTGGGAGCTCTGGTCGGCACCATGGAATATATGTCGCCAGAGCAGGCGCTGGGCAAGCAACTTGACCAGCGCTCCGACCTGTTTACTGCCGGATTGATTCTCTACGAACTGCTCACCGGCAAAATGCCGTTCCATGCCGAAAGCGCGCTGGCCAGCCTGATCAAGCGCACGCAGGAAAGAGCAATTCCCGTTTCCGATCTTGACCGCACGATTCCAGGTGCACTGAGCGGCGTCGTCAGCAAGTGTCTGGAGACCGATCCCAATCTGCGCTATCAGAGCGCGACGGAGATGTTGCGCGATCTGGACTCGTGGCAGGGCAAGCGCGCAGCGGCCACCCTGTCATTTCATCCGGACGTGAAGCCTTGGGGGCAGACCATTCCCTGGCCGCTGCTGACGGGTATCCTTACGGTCCTGATTTTGGCGATCGTCGGTTATGTTTTTCGCGCCAAGCTCTTCTCCTCAGCAGGGAAGGCAGGTCCGGCGCTTTCGATGGCCGTCATGCCATTCCAGAACGCCTCGGGCGATCAATCCTGGGACTGGCTAGGGCCCAGTCTGGCCGACATGCTGAGCACCGACGTCGGGCAATCGGCGCACCTGCGCAGCGTCCCATCCGATCGTGTGCAGCAGGTTTTTCACGATCTCAGAATCGCTCCCAATACAGCCGTGGATTCTTCGACGCTGAATCGGGTTGCCGAGTTTACCAATGCCGACACACTGGTGTGGGGGCAATACACAAAACTTGGAGACCAGATTCGCATTGACGCCACGTTGGAGGACCGGAAACACAACCGCAGCGTTCGTTTGAAATCGGAGGCGTCCAGCCAGAAGGATTTATCCGCGGCGGTGGATCGGTTGGCCGGAATGATCCGCGAGAACCTGGCGTTCTCTTCGGACGTGGTGAAAGAACTGCAGGCGCAGTCATTCAAGCCCACCTCGAATTCTGTGGACGCGCTCCGCGACTACAACGAGGGCCTGCAACTGTTGCGGCAAGGAAATAATCTGGAAGCCCAGAAGCGCCTGCAGACGGCCACTAAGGAAGACCCGCAGTTCGCGGTCGCATTTTCGCGCCTTGGCGAAGCTTTGTCTGCACTGGGATATGACACGGAAGCCGAGCAAGCCTCGCGTCACGCGGTGGAACTGAGCCAGAACCTTCCGCTGGCTCAAAGATATTTCATCGAAGCCAGTCTGGCTCGTGTGACCAAAGACAATCAGAAAGCAATTGCCGCTTACGGAAATCTGGAAAAGAGTTTTCCCGATAACCAGGACGTGCTCTTCGCGCTGGGCAGCCTCAACGAAGACGCCGGCAATCTCGATAAGGCCCGCTCCTACTATGCCAAGGTGCTGCAGGCCGATGGCAAGAATCTCGACACGCTTCTCGCCATGGGACGCGTCGAAATCAAGTCCGGGAATCCCCAGCAGGGACTTGATCCGCTGGATCGCGCGCGCCATCTCGCCATCGATCTAGATAACCGCGAGCAGCAGGCGCTCATCTTGCAGGCCACGGGCATCGCCTACAAGCTGATGAACAAGCCTGCGGAGGCCTTGAGCAACTATCAAGACTCGATGTCGATCAACCAGCGCTTGGGCCAGAAGCGCGGCGTTGCCGCCAGCCTGGAAGAGATCGCCCAGGTGCAGCTTATGCTTGGTAAGCCCGATGCGGCTCTTTCCGCTTATAACCAGGCTTTGAAGATCAGACAGGAAATCGGCGCCAAGAAAGAGGCTGGCGACACTTTGATCGATCTGGGCGCCTTTTATATGGAGCGCGGTCAACCCGACCAGGCCCTGAAGGCATTCAAAGAGTCGTTGCAGATTCAGCGGGACGCGGGAGACGAGACTTATCAAGGCTTGTGCCTCAATAACATCGCCAGTGCATATGCGCAAAAGGGGGAAAACGAGGACGCCCTCACCTATTTGCAGCAGGCATTGCAAATCCGCGAGAAGCTGAATGTCCCCGGCGATATCGCCGAGACACTGCAGAATCTGGGATCGATAAACGCCGCCTTAGGGCAGTACGATCAGGCTATGGCGGCCTACATGCGGGGACTCGAGTTATATCGCAAGTCAGGTGACAATCGCGGCGCGGCGGCCATGTCGCACAGCATGGGCCTGATCTTCGAATACCAGGGCCGCGTGGGGCCCGCCATTGGCGCACTACAGGATGCGGTCAAGACATTTCGTGATCTCGGCGACCGCAGCAGTACGATGGCGGACTCTCTGGACGACCTCGCCGATGGGCTAGCCAAAGCCGGAAGAGGCGCCGAGGGCGCGAAGATGGTCGCCGAAGCCCAGGAGTTGGCGCGCGGCCTGAAGAACGACGCACTGCTCGCATCGGCGCTGAACAGCCAGGGGGACCTTTTCTTTTATCAGGGCGATCTAAAGGCGGCCAAGAGCTCTTATGAAGAAGCGCTCCGCCTAAGCTCGCACACAAAAGACAAGGAGGCGTCGCTCACCTCCAGAATCAATCTAGCGAAAGTCGCCGTGGCGGACGGAAATGCGCATTCCGCAGCCAGCGAGTTGCGAAGCCTCACACAGCAAGCCGACTCTCAGGGGTTAAAGTATCTTTCGGTCGCCTCCTCAGTCCTACTCGCCGAGGCCATGATGAAGAACAAAGAATACGCCCCGGCCCGCCAGGAATTGCAACGAAATTTAGGGAAGAGCGAAAAGCTCGGGCTTCGCCTTGAGAGCGCCCGCATCCACTACCTTTTGGCCACAGGTCTCCGGCTCTCCGGGACTCCTGCCGAAGCCGCGGGTCAATACCGCGAGGCTGAGCGCCTGCTCGAGAACATCGGCAAGGAGCCAGGCGCTGAGCATTTGAGCGATCGTTACGATCTCAAGCCCATCTACGCAGAAATCAAGCAATTCGCGCAGTAACCTCCCACGAGTACCGGCAACCTTAAAGACTAGAATGCTTCTAAGGTTGAGGCGGTCCTGACGCAAACTCTTCGGGGGCGAGGGTATGAGGAAGTCCAACGTCGCGGGCGCACTTTTCTTGATCTTGGCGATCGCAGCGTACTCGGTCAGCTGCAGCGGCAATAACGCGAGCGTGGGCAAAGGGGACAACGGCAACCAGCCGCCCCCGCCGCCGACTACCAGTGTCGTGACAACCTATCACAACGACCATGCCCGCACTGGGCAGAACCTGAACGAGACTACTCTTACAACCGGCAATGTGAATGCATCCAGCTTTGGCCTGCTGTTCGTCATTCCGGTCGACGGGAAAGTAGACGCGCAGCCGCTCTATCTTCCCAACTTGACTACTTCCAATGGAACCCACAATATTCTTTTTGTCGTCACGGAACACGGCAGCGTTTACGGGTTGGATGCAGACAAAGGCACTCAGCTCTGGCAAGTCTCGACTTTGGGCGCAGGCGAAGCCACTAGCGATAATCACGGCTGCGACCAAGTGACTCCCGAAATCGGAGTGACAGCGACTCCCGTAATTGATCCTGCCGCAGGAGCGCATGGAACGATCTATGTGATCGCCATGTCAAAAGACGGATCGGGCAACTACCATCAGCGGCTGCACGCACTCGATGTAACCTCGGGAGCGGAAGAATTTGGCGGTCCCAAAGAGATTCAGGCTTCCTATCCGGGAACCGGCGATAACAGCTCCGGTGGCAATGTCATCTTCGATCCCGGCCAGCAACTGGAGCGCCCGGGATTGCTTCTTCTGAACGGCGTGATCTACACCACTTGGGGTTCGCACTGCGACATTCGGCCTTACACCGGTTGGGTGATTGGCTACGATGAAAAAACTCTCTCCCAGGTGTCCGTGCTGAACGTCACTCCGAATGGCAACGAGGGCGCTTTCTGGATGGGCGGAACGGCCCCGTCCGCGGATTCGAGCGGGAACATTTATGCGCTGGACGCGAATGGTGTTTTCGATACCACTCTGAACGCCCAGGGGTTTCCGAACGAGGGAGACTACGGCAACGCGTTTCTCAAAATCTCGACGACTAACAGCCAGTTGGCAGTGGCCGACTATTTCGAGATGTCTTACCAAAATTCGGAGAATTCGACCGACGAAGATCTTGGCTCAGGAGGGGCGCTTGTGCTGCCCGACCTGCCGGATGGCTCCGGCAACACGCGCCATTTGGCGGTAGGAGCGGGAAAAGACGGCCACATGTATGTCGTGGATCGGGATTCGATGGGGAAATTCAATCCTAGCGCCAACAACATCTATCAGGATCTTCCCGGCGCGGTGTCAGGCGGAATCTTTTCTATGCCCGCATATTTCAACAATACGGTGTACTACGGCCCAGTCGGTACCAGCATCAAGGCGTTTGCCGTCAGCAACGCTCAACTGGGGAGTAGCCCCACATCGCAGACAGGCAACTCATTCCCGTATCCCGGGGCCACCCCAAGCATTTCTGCGAATGGCACAAG
>Ga0209166_10000340_pt1 | contig 55514 bp, 59 predicted proteins | sample Coa_R1_3_FD_187151 | JGI IMG/M metagenome (GOLD analysis project Ga0209166, IMG submission 187151) | Surface soil microbial communities from Centralia Pennsylvania, which are recovering from an underground coalmine fire - Coalmine... | ecosystem: Environmental > Terrestrial > Soil >...
GCCAGTCGATTGCGCGTGATGAAGCGCGGGTCGCGACCGAACGGGGGCAGCCGGCTAACGTGCATCCCCGGCCATTTCTTCCATCGGGGCGGCATGCGGCCGCGCCCGGAACATGAGCCAGGCGAGGAGCATGAGACCGGGTAGCGGAAGGCCGATCGAGAAGACGAAGAACCAAAGCCAGCCGAGCCATTCGGCGACCGCGCCCCCGGCGGAAACGAAGAAATTCCGCGCGAACGCTGCCAGCGCGGAGAGTAGCGCATATTGCGTTGCAGTATAAGCGCGGCTGCACAAGGCTGACAGGTAAGCGACGAATGCCGCCGAGCCGATGCCGCCGGCGATATTCTCAAACGCGATGGTCACGGTCAGCACCGTCAGGTCATGGCCGACCAGCGCCTGCACGACATACATCGCGTTCGAGCCCATCTGCAGCACGGCGCCGACCAGCAAGGTCCTGAATGTGCCGAGCCGATAGACCAGCGCGCCGCCGAGCATCACGCCGCCGATCGTCGCGATCACGCCGAACACCTTGCTGATGCTGGCAATCTCGCCGAGCGAGAAGCCCAAGGACCGGTAGAGCAGGCTGGCGTAATGGCCGGTCACCGCGTCGGCCATCTTGTAGATCAGGACGAAGACGAGGATGGCGAACCAGTCGGGATGGCGGGCGAAATCGCGGAACGGCGCGATCACCGTCGCGGCGAGCCCGCCGCGGGGCGCCCGTTCGACGGCGGGTTCGGCGGTCGCCAGCACGGTCGCCACGCCGACGGCCATGAGCAGGGCCATGACCCGGTAAGCGGCCTGCCATCCCCAGGCCTCGGCGGCGAACAGCGCCCCGGCGCCCGACGCGATCATGCCGATGCGGTAGCCGAACTGGGTCGCGGCGGCGCCCGCACCTTGTTCCTCGGCCAGCAGCAGCTCGACGCGATAGGCGTCGATCACGATATCCTGGCTGGCGGAAAAGAAGGCGACCAGCACGGCCATGAGCGCCGTCCAGAACGGCGCGGCCGCGGGATCGGTCAGGCTGAGGCCGACAAGGCTGGCGGCGACGCCGATCTGGAATAGGAGCGCCCAGGACCGGCGCCGGCCGAGCCAGGATGTGAGGCCCGGAATCGCCAGCCGGTCGACCAACGGCGCCCAGAGGAATTTGAAATTATAGGAGATGGCGACCAGGGCGAAGACGCCGATGTCGCGCAGCGAGACATGGGCGTCGGCGAGCCACAGCGCCAGCGTCGAGCCGGTCAGCGCCAGCGGCAGACCGCTGGCGAAGCCCATGCCCAGGATCGCTAGCAGGCGTGGGCGGCCGTAGATCTTGAGAGTCTCAAGCATCGAGGCCGCCCGGTACGAGGGTGGGAAAGAGCCGGCTCAGGCTGATTCGACGTCGGCGGCGACCTTGAAGCTGATGATCTTGTCCGGGTCGGTCACGCTGCCGTTGCGGGCGGCGCTGCCCTTCTTGATCGCGTCGATGAATTCCATGCCCGACACGGTCTTGCCCCAGACCGTGTACTGGTTGTCGAGGTGCGGCGAGTCACCGAGCATGATGAAGAACTGGCTGTCGGCCGAGTTCGGATCCATGGCGCGCGCCATGGAGCAAACGCCGCGGACGTGCTTCTCCTTGGAGAATTCCGCCTTGAGCTTGTTGCCCGAGCCGCCGGTGCCGTCGCCGCGCGGGCAGCCGGTCTGGACCATGAAGCCGTCGATCACGCGATGGAACGGGATGCCGTCGTAGAAGCCCTTGCGGACCAGGCTCTTGATCTGGGCGACATGGTTCGGCGCCAGGTCCGGGCGCATTTCGATGACGACCCGGCCGGCGGGCACTTCGAGGTAGAGCGTGTTTTCGAGATCGGCCGCCATGGCGGTTCCTCCGGATATCAGAAGCGACGAAAATTTACGCGGGACCTTAGCGATCCCGCGCCGGCCTCACAAGCAACGAAGCTATCGAGCGGGAGTGTGCTTTTTTGCCGGCGGACGGGCACCCATCCGCCGGCCTCGCCCTTTAGCTCTTCTTCTTGTCGGCGTCGGCCGCGACCTGCAGCCGGATGATCTTGTCCGGATGGGCGACCGCGCCGTTATTGGCCTGGGTCCCGGCCTGCAGCTTGTCGACGAACTCCATGCCCGAGGTGACCCGGCCGAAGACGGTGTATTTGCCGTCGAGGAAGCCCGCGTCGCCGGTCGTGATGAAGAACTGGCTGTCGGCCGAGTCGACCGAGTTCGACCGGGCCATGCCGACCACACCGCGATCGAAATGCTCCTTGGAGAATTCGGCCTTGAGGTTCTTGCCCGAGCCGCCCGAGCCGTTGCCCTGGGGATCGCCGGTCTGGGCCATGAAGTCGGGAATGACGCGGTGGAAGTTGAGGCCGTCGTAGAAGCCGCGGCGGACCAGTTCCTTGATGCGCGCCACATGATTGGGCGCCAGGTCGGGCCGCAGCTCGATGACGACGCGGCCGGCCGGAATATCGAGATAAAGCGTGTTCTCCGGATCGGCCGCCTGGGCGGCCAAGGGCGCCATGACGAGGGCGGCGAGGAGGAGCAGGACACGGAACAGCTTCTGCATGATCGATCCCTGACGGGTGATGAAAGGCCGCGACGATAGCGGAGCCGACGCTGCCGGGAAAGCGCGGCATCTCGTCCGCCGCGAAGTCCCGGCCGCCGCTCGCTGGCATCCGGGTTCCGCCCCGTGCTAGCGTCGCGTCGATGGCAACGCAAGAAGAACGCTCGGCCGCCTCGCTGGCCAAACTGATGGATGCCGCCCGCCCGCTGTTCCGGGCGCAGGGCTATGCCGCGACCTCCGTCGACGACATCACGCGCGCGGCCCAGCTGACCAAGGGCGCGTTCTATCACCATTTCACCGACAAGAAGGCGATCTTCCACGCGGTGTTCGAAGAGGCCGAGCACCAGCTTCAGGCCGATATCAAGGCGGCCTGCGCGCATGACGATCCCTGGACCATGCTGAAAACCGGCTGCCTCGCCTTCCTCGACCTGATGCTCGATCCCGGGACCCAGCGGCTCTTGCTGCGCGAGGGGCCGTCGGTCCTGGGCTGGGACGTCTGGCGCGACGTCTGCGCACGCCATTCGCTGGGCCTGATCTCGGGCGCGATCCGGGCGGCGATCAAGGCCGGCCAGATCCGGCCGCGCCCGACCGAGCCGCTGGCGGCAGCGATCTATGGCGCGCTGACCGAAGCCGCGCGCTATCTGGCGCAGCTCGACGACCCGGCCGCCGCCCTGCCGAGCGTCCGGGCCGAGATCGAGCTGGTGCTCGAGGCGCTGCTCGTGCAGCCGAAGGAAGCGCCGGCCGCGTGAGCCGGCATTGTTACGGGCGTCGGCCCGCGACGCGGGCGTCGCGTTCTTCCGCCAGCACCCGTGCGATGGCCGGCCGGGCCGCCAGGCGCGCGAAATAGGCGTCGAGCGCCGGCCAGGGCGCCAGGTCGAGCTCGACGTAGCGTGCCCAGATCAGCATGTTGCACAGATAGGCATCGGCGACCGTGAAATACTCGCCCATGAGGAACGAGCCGTCGCCGAGCGCCCGGGCGAGATGGTCGAGCCGCGCCGGCAGCAGATGATCGGCCAGTCGCCGCGCCGGCTCGGCACCGGCCGGATCGAAGCCCGGCGCCGTGATCAGCAGCAATCCCAGCGTCTTGTGCAATTCGCCCGCGATGAAACTCAGCCATTCCTGCAGCCGGTAGCGCTCGAACGACGCCGGCGGCGGCACCAGCGGCTGGGCGGGTACCTGGTCGCCGACATATTGCAGGATGGCACCGACCTCGGTCAGCACCGCGCGGTCGTCGAGCACCAGTGTTGGCACCTGGCCCTTGGGATTGAGGGTCCCGAGGTCGGTGCCGTCCGCGGCCCGCTTGGTCGCGAGATCGACCCAGACGAGCTCGGCTGCGAGGCCCGCTTCGGCGAGAGTGATGCGGACGGCGAACGAGCAGGCGAACGGGCTGGCGTAGAGCTTCATGGCGCGGCCTCCGGCGGCGTGCCGACCGACGCGGTGGCCGGCGGGTCTTTGGGGTGGTCCGGCAGGCCGGCGGCATCTCCGGCGGCGAACAGGGCGATGACGATCCAGATGACGATCATGGGACGGCTCCTGTGCAGCGGTTTCGGGTTCTTCAGACCCGAAGTACATACCTTGAGTATGTATTATCGAGCCGAAGCGATGCAAGAGCCCCCTTCCCCTTTTTCGCCGGCTTGGCCAGAACGGCGCCATGGCAGGCTACGGGGGATGCGGAGATGACTGAGGGTGAACGGGCGGCGCAGCTCGAGCGCTGGGCGCTCGACAATCCGGTCAATGCCGAGATCCTGCGCCGGCTGCCGGCGCTCGCCCTGCCCCAGGCCTATCTGGTTGCCGGCTGCCTCTACCAGGCGGTCTGGAACCGCCAGGCCGAGCGACCGGCCGGGGCCGACATCAAGGACTACGACATCTTCTATTTCGATGAAGCGGATCTGAGCTGGGAGGCCGAGGATAGGGCCATCCGCCGGGCGAACGAGCTGTTCGCCGACCTGGGCGTCACGGTCGAGCTGAAGAACCAGGCACGGGTCCATCTCTGGTACGGCCAGCGCTTCGGCGCCGGCTATCCGCCGCTCGCATCGACCGAGGACGGCATCGCGCGCTACCTCGTGGCCTGCACCTGCGTCGGTATCCGCGCCGCGGATGGCGCGCTGCACGCGCCCTATGGGCTCGCCGAACTGTGGGAGGGCGTGCTGCGCATGAACCCGGCCAATCCGCGTCCGGCGCTGTTCCTCGCCAAGGCCGAGAGTTACCGGTCACGCTGGCCGTGGCTCCGGATCGTGCCGCCGGAATGACCGCAGCAATGAAAAAGGGGCGGACCCGAAGATCCGCCCCTTGTTCGTCTCTGGCGTAGTCGCTTGGTTTACGAGGCCTCGGCCGCCCGGCTCGCGCGCTTGCGCTCGTTCGGGTCCAAGAGCTTCTTGCGCAGGCGGATGCTCTTCGGCGTGACCTCGACCAGTTCCTCGTCCTCGATATAGGCGATCGCCTGCTCGAGCGTCATGACGCGCGGCGTCGTCAGCCGGATCGCCTCGTCCTTGGACGTGGTGCGGATGTTGGTCAGCTGTTTGGCCTTCAGCGCGTTGACCTCGAGATCGTTCTCGCGGTTGTGTTCGCCGATGATCATGCCCTGGTAGATCGCCGCACCCGGCACGATGAACATCGGGCCGCGGTCTTCCAGGTTCCACAGCGCATAGGCGACCGCATTGCCGTCGCCGTTCGAGATCAGCACGCCGTTGCGCCGACCCTCGATCGGGCCCTTGTAGGGCGCGTAGCCGTGGAACAGGCGGCTCATCAGGCCCGTGCCGCGCGTGTCGGTCATGAACTCGCCCTGATAGCCGATCAGGCCGCGGGCCGGCGCCAGGAACGTGACGCGGGTCTTGCCGCCGCCCGACGGGCGCATGTCGGTGAGATCGGCCTTGCGCAGGCTCATCTTCTCGACCACGACGCCGGAGAATTCCTCGTCGACGTCGATCTGCACTTCCTCGATCGGCTCCAGGCGCTGGCCGTTCTCGGTCTTGAACAGCACGCGCGGGCGCGAGATCGACAGCTCGTAGCCTTCGCGGCGCATGTTCTCGATCAGCACGCCCAGCTGCAGTTCGCCGCGGCCGGCCACTTCCAGCGCGTCCTTGTCGGCGGTCTCGCGCACCTGGATCGCGATATTGCCCTCGGCCTCGCGCATCAGGCGCTCGGCGATCATGCGCGAGGTGACCTTGGTGCCTTCGCGGCCGGCGAGCGGGCTGTCGTTGACCGAGAAGGTCATGGCGAGGGTCGGCGGATCGATCGGCGTGGACGCGATCGGCTCGCTCACTTCCGGCGCGCAGATCGTGTCGGCGACGGTCGTGTCGGTCAGGCCGGCGACGGCGATGATGTCGCCCGCCTCGGCAAATTCGACCGGCACGCGCTCGAGGCCGCGGAACGACAGCAGCTTCGACAGGCGGCCCTGCTCGATCACCTTGCCGTCGCGGCCCATCGACTTCACCGGCATGTTGACCTTGGCGGTGCCGCTGAGGATGCGGCCGGTCAGCACGCGGCCCAGGTACGGGTCGGCCTCGAGCGTGGTCGCCAGCATGGCGAACGGCGCGTCCTTGTCGCCCTTCGGCGGCTCGACATGGCGCACGATCAGCTCGAACAGCGGCGACAGATCCTCGCGCGGGGCGTCGAGCGACTCGGCGGCCCAGCCGTTACGGCCCGAGGCGAACAGCGTCGGGAAATCCAGCTGCTCGTCGGTCGCGTCCAGCACGGCGAACAGGTCGAACACCTCGTTGTGCACTTCCTGCACGCGTGCGTCCGGCCGGTCGACCTTGTTCACCAGCACGATCGGCTTCAGGCCCTGCTTCAGCGCCTTGCCGACGACGAACTTGGTCTGGGGCATCGGGCCTTCGGCCGCGTCGACCAGCACGACGACGCCGTCGACCATGCTGAGGATGCGCTCGACCTCGCCGCCGAAGTCGGCGTGGCCCGGGGTGTCGACGATGTTGAGCCGCGTATTCTTCCAGACGACGGACGTGCACTTGGCCAGGATGGTGATCCCGCGCTCGCGCTCGAGATCGTTCGAATCCATGGCGCGCTCGGCCACCTGCTGGTTCGAACGGAAGGTGCCGCTCTGCCGCAGCAGCGCGTCGACCAGGGTGGTCTTGCCGTGGTCGACGTGGGCGATGATGGCGATATTACGGATATCCATGGGACTCTCGGATCTCTACTCAGGCCTGGATATAGGCCGCAAGCGGCGTTTCGGGGCGGGCGCCGTAGTGGCTGATGATCTCGGCGGCTGCGAGGCTGCCGATCCGCCCGCATTCCGCGAGCGGCAGTTGGCGGGTCAGGCCGTAGAGGAAACCCGCGGCGTAAAGGTCGCCAGCGCCGGTCGTGTCGACGACCCGGGCGACGGGGGCGGCCGGGACTTCGACCAGCTCGTCGCGCGTGACGACGACCGAGCCCTTGGCGCCGCGCGTCACGGCGGCAAGCTCGACCATGCGGCGCACGCGCGCCACTGCGTCATCGAAGTTCCCGGTCTCGAACAGGGCGGTCAATTCGGCCTCGTTCGCGAATAAGATATCGACATGACCCTCGACCAGATCAAGGAAGGCCTGGCAATGGCGATGCACGCAGAAGGAATCGGACAGCGACAGCGCGACCTTGCGGCCGGCCGCATGGGCGATCTCGGCGGCCCGGCGGAAGGCGGCCTGCGCCAGCGGCGGGTCGTAGAGGTAGCCCTCGAGATAGGTCACCTGCGCGCTTGCCACGAACTCCGCATCGACGTCGTCGGGCCCGAGGCCGACGCAGGCGCCGAGGAAGGTGTTCATGGTGCGCTGGGCATCGGGCGTCACCAGGATGAGGCAGCGCGCGGTCGCCGGGCCCGAGGTCGCGGCCGGGGTCGGAAAAGCGACGCCGGCGGCGGTGATGTCGTGGCGATAGACCTTGCCCAGAAGGTCGTCGCGGATCTTGCCGATGTAGCCGGCCTTGCCGCCGAGCGAGGCGATGCCGGCGATGGTGTTGCCGGCCGAACCGCCGGAAGCCTCAATGCCCGGGCCCATGGCGCCGTAGATCGCCTCGGCGCGTTCCTCGTCGATCAGCATCATGGCGCCCTTGTCCATCGCATGCGCGGCGAGGAAGGCGTCGTCGGCCTGGCTGATCACGTCGACGATGGCATTGCCAATGCCGACGACGTCGAGCTTAGCGGTCGTCATGGACAAACGGTTCCTAAACGGAGGGCGGATTTTGCGGCGCAGTATATGAATTTCCGCCCCGCTGGCAACCGACCCCCGCGCAGGGGTAGTATCCGCAAAACCGCGACGCCCCGATCCCCCTCCTTCGTCGAGGTTCGACCCGCCGATGTTTTCAGCCCTCTCCCGCGCCTTTGCGCAATTGCCGCGGCCCGAAATGCGTGGGCCGCTCGTTCGTTCGGTCTTCTGGGCCTGCCTGGTGTTCGCGGCGCTCTGGTCGGCGCTTGCCACCCTCATCCACTACCAGCTGGTGCATGAGGCACGCTGGGTCGAGGTGCTGGCGGGCGTGCTCGGGGCCTTCGCCGCACCCGTCCTGACTTGGCTCCTGTTCCCAAGCGTCGTGCTGCTGATCCTTGGCCTCTACTCGGAAGCCATCATCCTGGCGGTCGAGCGCCATTATTACCCTAATCTTGCCACGCCGCCGCCGGCGAGACAGATGGCAAACCTGTGGAGTGGCATCCGGCTGGCCCTTATCGGCCTGGTGCTGAACATCGTTGCCCTCCCTCTTTACCTGCTGTTTCCCGGCTTAAATCTGGTTCTATTTCTTGGCCTGAACGGCTACCTTCTCGGTCGCGAGTACTTCGACGTCGTGGCGCTACGCAGGGTCGATTGGCGGGCGGCGCAGCGGCTGTGGCGGGAACATCGGATGACCTTCATCCTGTCCGGTGTCGTCGTCGCGGGCCTGTTCGCGCTTCCGGTCGTCAATCTGGTGGCGCCGATCATCGGTCTCGCGGCAGCCGTCCATCTGGTCGAACGACTCCGGGGGGCCGATCCGGCCTGAAAGAGAGCCGTCGCCCGGGATTCTTTATCCGACAATCGCTTACGCAAACTTTGGGGATCGAATACATGTTCCGCCGCAAGAAGACCGAAGGCGAAGACGGGGCGCCAGATCAACCGCTGGCGCCGGAAAATCTCGTGGCTCCGGCCGCCAAGGTCGGCGCGCGGCCGGGTGCGCCGCAATCCGCCCAACCAACCCTGCCGAATCGTGCCCCGACCGTTCCGCTGCGCCCCGCCACACCTGAGGTAGCCCGACCGATGCCCACCGACCTGCCCCGCCGTCCTGCAGAGCCGATCTCCGCCATGCCGACCGCCGCCCCCTCGACCGGCGGCGCGCCGGCCGCGGCCCCGGCCAAGCAGGCGACGCCGGACGTGCGGCAATTGCTGGTCGGCCGCGAGATCACCCTCTCCGGCGAGATCACGACCTGCGACCGCCTGCTGGTCGAAGGCAGCGTCGAAGCCAATCTGTCGAATTGCGCCGATATCGAAATCGCCCAGACCGGCCTGTTCAAGGGCACGGCGTCCGTCGATCATGCCGTGATCCATGGCCGGGTCGAAGGCTCGCTCACGGTGAAGAAGCGCCTGCTGATCAAGGCGACCGGCCGGGTTTCCGGCACGATCCGCTACGGCCAGCTCGAGGTCGAATGCGGCGGCCAGATCTCCGGCGACGTGCAGACGACCGGCTCGGGGGCCGCCGAGGCCAGGCCGGCCTCGGTCATCACGCCCCCGGCCTCGGCCAACGGCGGCGGCGACCTGCCGCTCAATGATCTGAGTGCCACCCGGATCGTCTGACGCCATCCCGTCCCCGGCGCCCGTGCGGGCACCGGGGACGCCTGCGCCGCCGGTCGGCGTTAGGCCATTTTAAAGAACTGTCCTCTACTGTCCTGGGTAGTAGTCCCCGAGGGTCGATCGGGGGTCGTTTATTCCCATTGCATTGCGGGATCGGAATCCGGCAAGTAGCGGGCGGGTGTGTTCAGGGGGTTTGTTGTGCGTGCCATGTCCGGCTCCGCCGCGGGCATTGTCGAGACGGTCTCAGGGGGCCGTCGCGGCGGAAAATTCCGCATTCTGGCGACATTGACCGGCGGTCCGACGGCCGCCGTCCTGCTCGCTCTGTCCTTGGCGGCCTGCTCGACCGGCGGCGGCCAGCAGGATGCGTTGTCCCCGGTCGACGTTGCCTATCGCACGCCGCAGGCGGCCCGCCCGCATTTCTCGCTCAGCGAAATGGCCTCGCTGAACCAGATGTCCGATCGTCAATTGATGCAGCGACTGGGCGCCCCGGACTTCACCCGGCGGGATGCGCCGGCCGAAATCTGGCAATATCGCAGCGCCTCGTGCGTGCTCGACGTGTTCCTCTATCCGGAACAGGGCGGGCTCAAGGTGGTCCACGCCACGACGCGCGACCGGGTCAAGCTCGGTACGCCCGACAACAACTGCACGCCCTTCCCCGATCAGCGTTCCGCCTCGGCCGAATAACGGAGCCTCAGGCGAACTCGGTCTTGGCCTTGTAGCGGCAGAACGCCGCGACGGGGCAGGTCGGGCATTCGGGCCGGCGCGCCTTGCACACGTAGCGCCCATGCAGGATCAGCCAGTGATGGGCGTGCGGCAGCCAATGGGCCGGCACGCGCTTCATCAGCGCATCCTCGACCGCGCGGGGCGTTTTGCCGGGGGCGAGGCCGGTGCGGTTGCCGAGCCGGAAGATATGGGTGTCGACCGCCATGGTCGGTTCGCCGAAGGCCACGTTCAGCACCACATTCGCGGTCTTGCGGCCGACCCCGGGCAGGGCTTCGAGCGCATCGCGGTCGCGCGGCACCTCGCCGCCGTGCTGGGCGACCAGGATCTCCGACAGCTTCAGGACATTCTTGGCCTTGGTATTGAAGAGGCCGATGGTCTTGATATGGTCGCGGATGGCGTCCTCGCCGAGGGCTGCCATCTTGGCGGCACTGTCGGCGACCTGGAACAGCGCCTTGGTCGCCTTGTTGACGCCGACGTCGGTCGCCTGGGCCGACAGCACGACCGCGACCAGCAGGGTGAAGGGGTTGGAATAGGCGAGTTCCGTCTCCGGCGCCGGCATGCGTTCGGCCAGGGTTCGGAAGAAGCCGTCGATATCGGCTTTGGTCATCAGGGCGGAGGTCATGGTGGGCCGGAGACTATAGGGCGGCGGAAGGTCGCGCTAGAGCAGGGTCGTTTCAGATCGAATCGATCTGAAACGTGAATCCTGCTCCATACCAATAGTTTGGAGACTGATTCACCGTTCACATCGCTTCGATGTGAACGGATCAGGCTCCAGCCCGCTGCCGATCGGCTTGGCCGGTCCGCCCGACGGGCCTATGCTCGAATTTATCATGACCGAGGTCCCGCCCGAACCCGTACTGCACTACGAGACGGTGCTGCGGCCGCACCGGAGCCTGCCGCCGCACGGCTTCCTGGTGCTGATGCTGGTTGTGTCCGGCGTCAGCTTCCTGACCGGCGTCGCCTTCGTGCGCATGGGCGCCTGGCCGGTCACCGCCTTCTTTGTGCTCGACGCGCTGCTGCTCTACGGCGCCTTCCGCCTGTCCTACCGCAGCGGCCGGATGCGCGAGACGATCCGGCTGGCCGGCGACGATCTGACGGTCGAGCGCGTGAGCGCGCGCGGCGAGGTCAGGAGCTGGCGCTTCCAGGCGTTCTGGCTGCGCCTGCGGCTGGTCGAGGAGGGGACCGGGCGCAACCGGCTGCTGCTGCGCTCGCACGGGCGGGAACTCGCCGTCGGCGGGTTCCTCGGTGCCGAGGAGCGGCGCGCCCTCGCCGCCGAGATCGATGATGCGCTGGCGCGCTACCGCAATCCCAGCACGTCCTTCATGCCGTAGAGCCCCGGCGCCCGGCCCTTGGCCCAGAGCGCCGCGCGGACGGCGCCGCGGGCATAGATGCGCCGGTCAGACGCCTTGTGGGTCAGCTCCAGCCGCTCGCCCAGGCCGGCGAACAGGACGGTATGGTCGCCGACCACGTCGCCGCCGCGGAGCGTGGCGAAGCCGATCGTGCCGGCCTCGCGCGCGCCGGTATGGCCGTCCCGGCTCTTGATCCAGATGTCCTCGAGCGGCTGGCCGCGCCCGGCCGCCGCGGCGCGGCCGAGGCCGAGCGCCGTGCCCGACGGCGCGTCGACCTTCAGGCGGTGGTGCATCTCCAGGATCTCGATGTCGTAGTCGGGCCCGAGCCGGGCCGCGACCTGCTCGACCAGGCCCATCAGCAGGTTGACGCCCAGGCTCATGTTCGGCGACCAGACGATCGGCGCCTGCCGGGCCGCCGCTTCGATCGCCCGGGTCTGGGCGGCGTCGATCCCGGTCGTGCCGATGACCAGCGCCTTGCCATGGGCGGCGGCAAGCTCGGCATGGCGCACGGTCGCGTCCGGCGCGGTGAAGTCGATGATCACGTCCGAGGCGGCGACGAGGGCCGCGGGATCGGCACCCGCCACGACGCCGAGCGGTCCCGATCCGGCAAGCTCGCCCAGATCCCGGCCGAGCAGGCCGGCGGCATGTTCCGTGCCGCCGGAGACGACGGCACCGTCGGTCGCGGCGATCTCGGCGATCAGCATGCGGCCCATCCGTCCGCCGCAGCCGACGACGCCGATCCGGCACTGGTTCATTCTGGTCGCTCCTTGACGCGGGTGAGGCCGGCTTTGCGCGGGCCCGGGCCCATGTGTATGGTTGCGGCCGTTTCCAGACAAGGGCGTCCGTCGCGGGCGCCCGCTCCGACCGGAAGTCGCCGCGCACCCCATGTCCCTGTTCCGCTCCGTCGCGACCATCGGCGGCAATACCATGATCAGCCGCGTGCTCGGCCTGGTCCGCGACATGCTGACGGCCCAGGCGCTCGGCGCCGGGCATCTGTCCGACGTGTTCGTGGTGGCACAGCGCCTGCCCAACATGTTCCGCACGATCTTTGCCGAGGGCGCGTTCTCGACCGCCTTCGTGCCCCTGTTCGCCCACAAGATCGCCGACGAGGGCGAGGCGGCGGCCCGGGCCTATGCCGAGCGCGCCATGGCGGTGCTGCTGACCGGCCTCTTGGCGACCACCGTGCTGGCCGAAGCGTTCATGCCGCTGCTGATCCCGGCCATCGCCGCCGGCTTCACCGAACGGCCGGAGCAGTTCGCCGCCGCGACGTCGCTGACCCGGGTGACCTTTCCCTACCTGCTGTTCATCTCGCTGGTCTCGCTCCAGGGCGGCATCCTGAATTCGCTCGGCAAGTTCGGCGCCGTCGCCTTCACCCCGGTGCTGTTGAACGTCTTCATGATCGCGGCGGTGTTCTGGGGCCGGCGCTTCGGCCATGTCGTCGACGCGCTCGCCTGGAGCGTCAGCATCGCCGGCCTGGTCCAGTTCCTGTGGCTGGCCGTCTCGTGTGCGCGCGCCGGCATGGCGCTCAGGCTGCCCATGCCGCGGCTCTCGCCCGACATCAGGCGGCTGCTGGCGCTCATGGGGCCGGGCGTGTTCGGCGCCAGCGTCAACCAGATCAATCTGTTCGTCTCGACCAATGTCGCCTCGCTGCTGCCGGCGGGGTCGGTGACCTATCTCTATTATGCCGACCGGCTCAACCAGCTGCCGCTGGCCGTGATCGGCATCGCGGTCGGCACGGCGATCCTGCCGACCCTGTCGCGCCAATTGCGCAGCGACGATGCCGCCGCCGCCGCGGACACGCAGAACCGCGGGCTGGAGCTCGCCTTCCTATTCACCCTGCCGGCCGCAGCCGCACTCGCGGTCATCGCCCAGCCGATCCTGTCCGTGCTGCTGGTGCGCGGCGATTTCACCGAATATGCGGCGCACGAGACCGCGCTGGCCCTCACTGTCTATGCGTTCGGCCTGCCGGCGCTCGTCGCGGTCAAGGTGCTGGTGCCGGCCTTCTACGCCCGTCATGACACGCGGACGCCGGTCCGCATCGCGGTCATGTCGCTCGTGGTCAACCTGATCCTGACCCTGGTGCTGAGCCGCTGGCTCGCCCATGTCGGCAATGCGCTGGCGACGACCACGGCCGGGCTGGTCAATGTCGGGCTGCTCGGCCTGGCGCTGCGCCGGCGCGGCCATCTGAGCCTCGACCGGCGGCTGCTGGCGACGGTGCCGCGGCAGATCCTGGCGTCCGCGGCCATGGCCGGCGTGCTGCTCGCCGCCAATCATGCGCTGGAACCCGCGCTCCACGCCGCCGCCGGCTGGGTTCGCTATCTGGCGCTGGCCGCGCTGATCGGCAGCGGTCTCGGCAGTTACCTGCTGTTCGTGTTCCTGTTCGGCGCCGCGCGCTGGCGCGACCTGAAACGGTTGGCGCGGCGCCAAGCCGCTTGACCCGACCGGGGCATCGGGCTAACCGGAACGTCCCTTATTTTCTCGAACCGCTCGGTCTTGTCTCATGAACCGCATTCTGTCAGGCATCCAGCCGACCGGAAATCTGCATATCGGCAATTATCTGGGTGCCTTGAAGAACTGGGTGCGGCTGCAGGCCGAGTACGAATGCATCTTCTGCATCGTCGATCTCCACGCCATCACCGTGCCGCAGGATCCGGCGGCATTGCGCCAGAGCACGCGCGAGGTCGCCGCGACCTATATCGCCGCCGGCATCGATGCCGAGCGCGCGGTGATCTTCAACCAGTCGACGGTGTCGGCCCATGCGGAACTCGGCTGGATCCTGACCTGCCTGACGCCGCTCGGCTGGCTCAACCGCATGACCCAGTTCAAGGACAAGGCCGGCAAGAACAAGGACTCGGTGGGGCTCGGGCTCTATTCCTACCCGGTGCTGATGGCGGCCGACATCCTGATCTACCAGGCGACCCATGTGCCGGTCGGCGAGGACCAGAAGCAGCATCTGGAGCTGGCGCGCGACCTGGCGCAATTGTTCAATCGGCAGTTCGGCGCGGAATTCTTCCCGTTGCCTGAGCCGCAGATCATGGGCCCGGCGACGCGCGTCATGAGCCTGCGCGACGGATCGAAGAAGATGTCGAAGTCCGATCTGTCGGATTATTCGCGCATCAACATGACCGACGATGCCGACACGATCGCGCTCAAGATCCGCAAGGCCAAGACTGACCCGCTGCCGCTCCCCGACAGCGTCGAGGCGGCAAAGAGCCGCCCCGAGGCGGAAAATCTGCTGAGCATCTACGCGGCCCTGACCGACACCGGTCTGGCCGATACGATCGCCCGCTTCGCCGGCAGCGAGTTCTCGCGGTTCAAGGAGACGCTGGCCGAGGTCGCGGTCGCCAAGCTGGCACCGATCGCCGAGGAACGGGCGAGGATCCTGTCGGACATCGGCGAGGTCGATGCCTTGCTGCGCCGGGGTGCCGAGCGGGCGAATGCCATCGCCCAGCCGAACCTGGCGGCGGTCAAGGATCTGGTCGGACTGCTGCGGCCGTAACCGGACGGCCGCAGCGGCCCCCGATCAACCCGGGTCAGTCGGGGGCATGCTTTTCGGCCGAGTGGGTGATGGCGTGGCCGGTATTGCTGATATCCTCGCCGGCGCCCGCCGTCGTGTTGCAGGCACTCAGGGTCGAGGCGAGCGAACCCAGCAGAAACAGGACCAGCAGGGCCTTGGTGGCGCGATCCATCATGGTCGAGCGCATATTGTGTCTCCCGTGCGACGACCCCGAGGATCAGGGTCTCTCGCGCACACAACCCGTGCCTGCCCTTTCCGTTCCGGCCAGGCGCTTCATATCTCAGCCCTATAGTTTATGATTCATTCGATCTTGGACGTCTGATCCCGGCGCGACCACGTGAAGGGCGTCGAGCGATATGCCGCTCGGCGCACTCCGGAGATGGATGATGAACAAGTCGATGATTGCCGGCCTCTGCGCCACGCTGGCCCTGCTGGTCGGCGGCGCCGCGTCGGCGGCGAATGTCCCGCATGCCCAGCCCTATCACAAGCAGGCGCTGCCGCCGGTGTATGTTTCGGCCGCGCTCGCCCAGGCGGCCTGCCCGACCGATCAGGTCGTATGGGTGAACTGGACCGCCGGGACGTCGCATCTGCCGGCCGACAAGTGGTATGGCCGCACCAAGGTCGGCGCCTATGCCTGCGCCACGGACTCGGCCCAGTCCGGCATTCGGCCGGCGAACTGATTTTTCCGATCAAGGCTGAGGCCGGTCCGGGCACGCGACGCGCCCGCTCCGGCCTCGCCCTGTTTACATATGCGCCTCGTGCTTACGCGCCATAAGGCTCGAGCGTGGGCACCGCCGCCTGGTCCTCGCGCCGCAGATGGCGCATCAGGCGCTTCTCCGTCACCCCGATCACGCGGGTGATGACGAAAGTCAGGATCAGATAGACCGCGCCTGCGTCGAGGAACGCCTCGTAGACGGCGAAGCTCTCGGCCACGATGCTGCGCGCGACGCCGGTGATGTCCAGAAGCGTGATCGTGCTGGCGAGCGAGGAAGACTTCACCACCAGGATGATCTCGTTGCCATAGGCCGGCAGGGTCAGCCGCAGCGCCTGGGGCAGCACGATGCGGCGCATGATCAGCCATGTGCCCATGCCGAGCGAGCGCGCCGCCTCGACCTCGCCGACCGGCACGGCCATGATGCCGCCGCGCAGGATCTCGGCCTGGTAGGCGGCGGTATTGAGCGCGAAGGCGATGACCGCGCAGCCGAACGGCTGGCGCAGCAGCGGCCAGAGCCAGCTGTCATGGATCCAGGGAAACTGGCCCGAGCCGTAATAGATCAGATAGAGCTGCACCAGGAGCGGCGTGCCGCGGAAGCAGAAGATATAGGCGAAGGCCGGCATCCATAGGAGCCGCCGCCGGCTGACCCGGGCGAAGGCCACCGGCAGGGACAGCGCCCAGCCGACCACCAGCGAGAGCCCGATCAGCTTCAGGCTGAGCCAGGCGCCGGCCAGGAAGCGCGGCAGGCTCTCGAACATCAATTGCCAATCCATCGCCGCCCCCTCAGGCCCGGGCCAGGCCGCGCCGGGCGCGCCGCTCGAGGGCCGAGATGCCGAGGACGGAGCCGATCGTGAACAGCAGATAGACGCTGGCGGCCACCGCGTAGAAGGTGAAGGGCTGGTGGGTGGCGCCGGCGGCGATCGCCGACTTCCGCATCAGTTCTTCCAGGCCGACGACAGAGATCAGCGAGGTATCCTTGAGCAGGACGAGCCAGACGTTGCCGAGGCCGGGCAGCGCCAGCCGCCAGACCTGGGGCAGCAGGACCAGGCGGATGATCGTGGCCCGGTGCATGCCAAGCGCGCGCGCCGCCTCGATCTGGCCCTTGGGCACGCCCTGGACCGCGGCGCGCAGCACCTCGGTCGTATAGGCGCCGCATAGGATCGACAGCGCGAACAGGCCGGCGCCCAGGCCGTTGACCTCAACCTGTTCGCCGGCGACCCAGGTCAGGAACACGGTGCCGCCGAAATAGAGCAGCAGCAGGATCAGCAGCTCCGGCACGCCGCGCACGAGGGTGGTATAGGCGTCGGCGAGCGCGCGCAGTGTCCGCCGACCGGACAGTTTGGCGGCGGCGCCCAGGCCGCCGATCATCAGGCCGAACACCAGGCTGAGTGCGGCCACGGCCAGGGTGAGGCCCGCGCCGACGAGAATCTGGCCGCCGAAACCCTTCAAATCCATCGAGCAGTCATCCTGGAAGAAGACCCGGGGCGGGCGCCTTGCCCACCCCGGCCATCAGCTCAATAGATCGAGAACGGGAAGTATTTCGTGTCGATCTTGTCGTAGGTGCCGTCCTTGCGGATCTCGGCCAGCGCCTTGTTGAGCGCGTCCTTCAACTTGGCGTCGCCCGGACGGACCGCGATGCCGGCGCCCTCACCGAACCATTTCGGGTCCTTGAGCTCAGGCCCGACGAACTCGAAATCCTTGCCGTCGGGCTTGTTGAGGAAGCCCTCGAGCAGCACGATCGAATCGGCCAGCACCAGGTCGAGCCGCCCGGCGGTCAGGTCCAGGTCGGCGTTTTCCTGGCTGTCGTAGAGCTTGATGTCGGCGACGTCGGCGTAATTGTCCTGCAGGTACTGCGCATGGATGGTCGAGCGCTGGGCGCCGATCGTCTTGCCCTTCAGCCCTTCCTTCGAGATCGTGAAGTTGGCGCCCTTCTTCTCCACGAAGCGGGCGGGCGTCTGATAGTACTTGTCGGTGAAGTCGACCTTCTTCTTGCGTTCCTCGGTGATCGACATCGAGGCGACGATGGCATCGTACTTCTTGGCGAGCAGGCCGGGGATGATACCGTCCCAATCCTGCGCCACGATGGTGCATTCGAGATGGGCGTGCTCGCACAGCGCCTTGGCGATATCGACGTCGAAACCCTGGAGCGTGCCGTCGGGCGCCTTGAAATTGAACGGCGCATAGGCGCCTTCGGTCGCGATGCGGACCTTGTCCTGGGCATGGGCCTGGCTCTGCCAGCCGACCGTGGCTGCCAAGAGCGCAGCGATGAGGGAAAGGCGCATGGGTGAAACCTCCTGTCGTTCAGATAGGCCCTTGTCGGGCTCTCGATCGTGCCTTGTCGCGGGCTGGGCGAGACTCGTCCCTTGCAGTCCCCGCCGTCAAGCGCGCTCGACTCTCGTCAATAGATTGAGAAGTCAAAATATTTGGCGTTGATCTTCTGATAGGTGCCGTCCGCCCGGATCGCGGCGATCGCCTGGTTGAACGTCTGCCGCAGCGCGTCGTCGCCCTGGCGCACGGCGACGCCGGTGCCGGTGCCGAGCTTGAGCTCCGGCCCGACGAACTCGAAATCCTTGCCCTCGGGCTTGTTGAGGAAGCCGCCCAGGATCACCGCCGAGCTGGCCAGGACCAGGTCGAGCCGGCCGGACGTCAGGTCGAGCGTGACGTTTTCCTGGGTGTCGTACAGCTTGACGTCGGCGATATTGGCGTAATTGTCCTGCAGATAATTGGCATGGATCGTCGCGCGCTGAGCGCCGATCGCCTTGCCCTTCAAGCCTTCCGGCGAGATGGTGAAGTTGGCGCCCTTCCGTTCCACGAAGCGCGCCGGCATCTGGTAGTATTTGTCGGTGAAGTCGACCTTCTTCTTGCGCTCCTCGGTGATCGCCATCGAGGCGACGATGGCGTCGTACTTCTTGGCGAGCAGGCCGGGGATGATGCCGTCCCAATCCTGCGCCACGATGATGCAGTCGAGATGGGCGTGCTCGCACAGGGCCTTGGCGATATCGACGTCGAAGCCCTGGAGCGTGCCGTCGGGCGCCTTGAAGTTGAACGGCGGATAGGCGCCTTCGGTCGCGATGCGGATCTTCTGCGGCACGTCCGCGGCCCGGGCCGGCGCGGCAGCCTGGCTCAGGGCGATCAGGCCGGCTGCGAAAAGGACGAGCGGACGCAGGTGCATGGCGGAACCTCGGACTCGAGTTGAACTCGGGACCGAGCGTCGGCGGTGCGAGCGGCCTGCGTCAAGTCCTTGTGGGGCTTGGTGCGATTGTTGGGCGCCAAAAAAATGCCGCCGCCGGGATCGTCGGGCACTGGGGGGAACCATAGACCCGGCGGCGGCTAACGAGGGGGATCCCGAGGACCCGGCTCGAAAGGCGTCGCGTCAGCTGCCGAGGCCGAGCGAATAGAAGCGGATGCGGGGCTGCTTGCGACGCTGGCGCATCGGCGCCCGGTCGAGCGTCGTGCCGAACAGCTTGTACGCTTCCTGCCGGATCGCATTCTCGCTGCGGCCCAGTTGCTGGGCGATCTCCTCGACCGGCATCTTGCCCCAGGCATGGCCGAGGAGACGCCGCTCATGGTCCTGCCACTTCGGAAAGCGCGCCATGGCCAGCCTCAGCGGATCGCGTAGAGCGCGAGGCCGAGCGATGCCAGGCCCAAAAGCAGCGGCATGAAGGCGGCGAGATCGAGCGGGAGGATCGCGTCGAGGAAGGCACGCATGGCCGACAAGCTCCCTGGTGGACAACATCTTCCGACCGAGGATAGCGGCTGCCTGTAGCACCATGATTTCATCGGGCCGGTCAGTTTGTATCGATCTGTTTCAGCCCGCCGCCCTCGCCGCCGGACCGACCGAAATCTCGTTTCGGGCGCAGATCGAGCTTGCGAATCGCCCGGCTCTGCCTGCTACGATTATTCCCCGAAGCTGCCGTCGACCAAGGGAGGCGCGCATGTTGTCGATCAGAACCGCCCGGGCCTCGGACGTTCAGGCGATTGCCCATGTCGATATCGAGACCTGGCGGACGACCTACCCTGGAATGCTGCCCGACGATTTCCTGACGGCGCTCGACGAACGGCAGCGCGCCCGGCAATGGTTGCGCTTCATCGCCCAACGGCCCGACGACGTCGTGCTCGCCTATGACGAATGGGATCAGGTGCGGGGCTTCGGCAGCTGCGGGCGCCAGCGCGAAACGCTGCTGCCCTATGCCGGCGAGATCTACACGCTCTATGTCGGGCCCGATTTTCAGGGCCAGGGCATCGGCCGGCAATTGCTGCTGGCCCTGTTCCAGCGGCTGCTGCGCGACGGCCTGTCCTCGGCCATGCTGTGGGTGCTGGCGGCCAATCCGTCGCGCTATTTCTATGAACGGGTCGGCGGCCGCCGGATTGCCGACCGGCAGCTCGACATGGGCAGCTTCGGCGTGCCGGCAGTGGCCTATGGCTGGCCCGACCTGACCGATGCGATCCGCTGCTGCGGCCGCGCGCGCAGCCGCATCGACTGATGCAACCTGCAAGCGGTCGACGTGGAGGCCGATCTCGGCCATGATCGGCCGATGTCTTTGATGGCTCGGTACAAAATCGGCCGGGAACGGCGGCCTGTGACGCGGCTCGATCCCGCGCAGCTGATCGGACCCTTGCTGGTCGTGGCCCCGCATCCGGACGACGAAAGCCTGGGGGCTGCCGGCCTCATCGCCCTGATGCAACGCGCCGGCTGCGAGATCGAGGTGGTCGTGGTCAGCGACGGCGGCGCCTCCCATCCGAATTCCCGGCGGTTTTCCCGGGCCGGCCTCGCCGAGCAGCGGGCGGGCGAGGCGCGCCGGGCGCTCGAACTGCTGGGCGTCGCATCGACACGGCTCGAGTTCTGGAACGTCGCCGACGGCGATGTCCCGGCTGCGGACCACCCGCATTTCGAGCCGCTGGTCGCGCGGGCGGCGGCATTGCTGGCCCGGATGAAGCCGGCGACGCTCGTGCTGCCCTGGCGCGCCGATCCCCATCCGGACCATATCGCCTGCTCGGCAATCTGGCGGGCCGCGCTCGAGCGGGGCCAGGGACGGCCGCGGCTGTTGGAATATCCGGTCTGGCTCGATCTGCTGCCCGACATCTGCGAACGGCCGCCGATCGACGCGTTCCGGGTGCTGCAGCTTGACATCTGGTCGGTGCTGGGCGCCAAGCGCCGGGCGATCGAAGCGCATCGCAGCCAGATCGGCCTGCTGATCGACGACGATCCCCATGGCTTCCGCTTCGATCGGGCGTTTCGCGACCGGTTCGAGAACGGCCACGAGACCTTCTTCGAATGGCTTACTTAGCCGCCAGCTGATCCAGCGCCTTCTGCACCTGGGCAGCCGCCGGCGACCCGGCCGGCAACTGGCCGAGCAGTGCCTGCCAATGCTCGGCCGCCTCGGCCTTGTTGCCCTGGGCGGCGGCAGCGAGGCCCAATTGCCAGAGCGCGTCCGGCTGCTTCGGGTCACGCTGCAGCACTTGGCGATAGGCGGCTTCGGCCTTCTGCCCCTCGCCCAGCACCACATAGGCGCGGGCCAGCCGCTGCCAGCCGGGCAGGTCGTCCGGATTGGCCTCGAGCTTGGCCGCCAGCCCCTCGACCATGCCGCGGATCGCCTGGCCCTGCTCGCCGGGCGGCAGTTTCGCGATCTGGGCCGCGGCGGGGTCGGCCGGACCGCCGGACGGTGTCGGCGGCGGTTGATCGGCGGCGCTGCCGCCGGCCAGGCGACGCTCCGCCTCCTGTCTCAGCTCGACCACGGCCGCGCGCCACGGCGCCTCGGCCGGGGCATCGGCCTCGAGCGCCTTCCAGCCCGCGACGGCCTGGGCCAGGTCGCCATGCTGTGCCGCGGCCAGCGCCAGATAATAGCGTGCCTTGATCCGGTTCGAATCGGCCGCGACTGCGCGGGTGAACAGCTCGCTCGCCGGATCGGTGACTTCGCCGCCGGCGGACCCGACCAGCAGTTCGCCATAGGCCTCCATCACGTCCGGGCGATCGTGCGACAGGCTCATCGCTTGGGCGTAGGCGGCCTTGCCGTCGTCCCAGGCCCCGAGGCTCGCATCGGTCCGCCCGAGCAGCAGCCAGCCGTCGAGGCTGGTCGGATCGGCCTTGAGCCGGGCTTCGAGCGCCGGCTTGACCCTGGCTGGATCGAGCGAGCCGTCCTGGGCCAGCAGCGGCCGCTCGGCGCCGCGCGCGCTCAAGGGCTGGTCGGGCAGATCCGGTTCGCCCAGGTCGAGATAGAGCCCGATCGCGGCGAGCGGCACGGCGACGACAAGCAGCAGGGCCGCGAGCCGGGCCGGCCGCGGTGCCGGGGCGTCACCCTTGGGCGTCACCGCCAGCAGGCGGCGCTCGATCTCGAGCCGGGCGGCGGCGGCCTCGGCCGCGGAAATCGTCCCCCGCGCCTCGTCACGCGTGAGCTCGTCCAGTTGATCGCGATAGACGGTTAGGTCATAGGCGGCGCGGTCGGCGGCCGGGGTTCCCACCCGCAGCAGCGGCCGCAGCAGGGCCGCCAGCACGGCGGCAGTCATTAGGGCCAGCATGACCCACAGCCAGATCATTCGTCGGTGCCCGCCATCAGCAGATCGAGCCGGGCGCGTTCCTCGGGCGTCAGCGGCGCTGGGGCGGCCGGCACGGCGCGGCGGCGCAGGACCAGCACTCCGACGCCGATCAGCAGCACGGCGGGCGGCCCGAACCAGAGCACCCAGGTCGCCGGATCGACCGGCGGCTTCAACAGCACATAATTGCCGTAGCGAGCCTGCAGATAGGCCAGCACCTGGGCGTCCGTATCGCCGGCCACAAGCCGTTCGCGCACCAGCACGCGCAGGTCATGGGCGAGGTCGGCGTTGGAATCGTCGATCGACTGGTTCTGGCAGACCAGGCAACGCAGCGTCTTGCCGAGCGTGCGGGCGCGCGCCTCCAGCACCGGATCGGCCAGCCGCTCGTCCGGATTGACTGCGAGCGCCGGGCCGACGCAAGCCAGCAGCAGGACGAGCGTGGCGAGGAGGCGGGCGATCATGGCCGTCCCAGCGCGTCGAGCCGTGGCAGGATCTCGGTCTTCAGCACCTGGTCGGTGAGCGCGCCGGCATAGCGGTAGCGGATGCGGCCGTCGCGATCGAGGATATAGGTCTCCGGCACGCCGTAGACGCCGAAATCGATCGCCGTGCGCCCGTCGAGATCGAGCCCGATCCTCTGATACGGGTCGCCCAGGTCGCCGAGGAAGCGCTGGGCCGCCTCCGGCTTGTCCTTGTAGGCGATGCCGTAGAGCGGCACGCCCGACGCGGCAAGGCCGGCCAGGGTCGCATGCTCGGCGCGGCAGGGCGCGCACCAGGAGGCGAAGAAATTGACCAGCATCGGCTTGCCGCCGAGGTCGGCGCGCGCCAGGCCCGGCCGGTCGGCCGCGACCGGCGCCAGGGCGAAGTCCGGCGCCGGCTTGTCGATCATCGCGGACTTGAGCGCCGTCGGGTCATGGCCGAGGCCGAGCGCGAACACGCCGGCGAGCGCGATGAACGCGACGATGGGCAGCACGAACAGCAGGCGCCGGCCGAGGCCGCTGTTGCTCTCAGGCGGCAAGCTCGGCCTCCGTCCGCTTCAGCCGCCGGACCGGCGCGCCGATCCGGAGCCGCCGGTCGCTCAGCGACAGCACCCCGCCCACGACCATGATGATGGCGCCGAACCAGACCCAGGGCACCAGCGGATTGTAATAGATGCGGAAGATCCAGCCGCCGTCGGGCTGCGGGTCGCCCAGCACGACGTATTTGTCGCTGAGCCCGTCGGTATGGATCGCGACGTCGGTCGTGGTCATGCGCTGCAGCGGATAGGTCAGGCGCGACGGGTGCATGGTCGCGAAGGTCCGGCCGTCGCGGCTCACGGTGACCGTCGCCTCCTCGGCCGAATAGTTCGGGCCGGGCAGCGGCTCGACCTTCTCGAAGCGATAGATGTCGCCCGCGAGCGTGATGCTCTCGCCCGGCTTCAGGGTCTGGATCGACTCCTGCTGCCAGCCGCTGGCGATGGTGATGCCGGCGATGGTCACGGCCAGGCCGGCGTGGGCGATGCTCATGCCCCAGGATGCCCGCGGCACATGGGCGAGCCGGTTGCGCACCACCTCCCACGGCGCCTGGAACAGACGGATCCGTTCGGCGACTTCCCTGAGCGTGCCGAACAGCAGCCAGCCGGCAAGCCCGATGCCGAGCGGCGCCAGCGCCTCGTGGCCCTTGGTGACGATGACCATGATGAGTGCCACGGCGAGCGCGCCGACGAAGGCGAGCCGGAGCCGTTGCAGCACGCCGGCGAGATCCGCCCGCTTCCAGGTCATGAGCGGCCCGGCCGCCATGACCAGCACCATCGGCACCATCAGCGGCACGAAGGTCGCGTTGTAATAGGGAGATCCGATCGAGACCTTGTCGCCGCCGATGACGTCGAGGAACAGCGGATAGAGCGTGCCGAGGAACACGGTCAGCGCCGCCGTCGCCAGCAGCAGGTTGTTCAGCACCAGCGCCGATTCCCGGCTGATCGGCGCGAAGCTGCCGGTCGCGCGCAAGGCCGGCGCCCGGAGCGCGAACAGCAGCAGCGAGCCGCCGATCGCGATCACCAGCAAGGCCAGGATGAAGGCGCCGCGCGCCGGGTCGACGGCGAAGGCATGGACCGAGGACAGCACGCCCGAGCGCACCAGGAAGGTGCCGAGCAGCGACAGCGAGAAGGTCAAGAGCGCCAAGAAGATGGTCCAGCCCTTGAGCGTGTCGCGCTTCTCGACGACGATGGCCGAATGCAGCAGCGCCGTGCCCGACAGCCAGGGCATGAACGAGGCGTTCTCGACCGGGTCCCAGGCCCACCAGCCGCCCCAGCCCAGCTCATAATAGGCCCACCAGCTGCCGAGGCAGATGCCGAGCGTCAGCGCGCACCAGGCGACGAGCGTCCAGGGCCGGACCCAGCGCGCCCAGGCCGGATCGACCCGGCCCTCGATCAGCGCCGCGACGGCGAAGGAGAAGGCCATCGAGAAGCCGACGTAGCCCAGATAGAGGAATGGCGGATGGAAGGCCAGGCCCGGGTCCTGCAGGATCGGGTTCAGGCCCTGGCCGTCCGGCGGCACCGGCAGCACGCGCAGGAACGGGTTGGAGGTGAACAGGATGAAGGCGAGGAAGCCCGTGCCGATCATGCCGTGGACCGACAGCACCCGCGCCTTCAAGGCCGGCGGCAGATTGCGCCCGAACGCGCCGACGGCGGCGCCGTAGAGCGTCAGGATCAGCGCCCAGAGCAGCATCGAGCCCTCGTGGTTGCCCCAGACGCCGGTGATCTTGTAGAGCAGCGGCTTCAGCGAATGGCTGTTCTCGACCACGTTCTTCAGCGAGAAGTCCGAGGTGACATAGCCATGGGTCAAGGCCGCGAACGCGATCGCCACGGCGCCGAACTGCACCAGCGCCGCCATCGGCGCCAGGTCCATCATCGGCCGGCTGCCGCGGGCGGCGCCCAGCATCGGCACGATCGACTGCACGATCGCGACCAGCAACGCCAGGATCAGCGCGAAATGACCGAGCTCGGCGATCATGGCTTCGCACTCGCCGAAGGCGCGTCGGCGGCACCGGGCGCCGCCGCCTCTTGGTCGGGGCGCCATTCGCCGGATTTCTTCAGGGCGGCGGCAACCTCGGGCGGCATGTATTTCTCGTCGTGCTTGGCCAGCAGGGTCGCGGCGGTGAAGCTGCCGTCGGCCCCGAGCTTGCCCTCGGCGACGACACCCTGGCCCTCGCGGAACAGCGCCGGCGCCACGCCGACATAGCTCACGGCCAGGTCGGTCTTGCCGTCGGTCACCCGGAAATTGAAGCGCTTGCCGCCGTCCGTCGTCACCAGGCTGCCGGTCTCGACCAGTCCGCCGATGCGCAGGCGCTTGGTCGTGCCCGGATGCTTCTGCACCAGGTCGGTCGGGCTGTAGAAGAACACGAGATTGTCGTCGAACGCGTTCAGCACGAGGGCGACGGCGATGCCGAGGCAGCTCATGCCGGCGAGGACGAAGATCAGGCGGCGGCGCTTGCGGGTCATATATCCTCTCCGCGGCGCTCGCCCGTCATCTGGGCCAGCCGCCGCTGCGCCATGCGATACCGCCGGAGCGTGCCGATCGCCAGGAGGCCGAGTGCCGCAGCGGCGATGCCGTAGGCGGGCCAGACGAAGATCGCGTAACCGCCCATGGCGAGCCAGGTCGAAAGCGCCATCAGCCGAGCGCCCCGGACGCTGCCGCGTCGAGCACGCGGATCTTGCGCTCGATCAGGGCCGCGCGCATGCGCACGATTAGCAGGGTCGCGAACAGCAGGGTGAAGGCCAGGCCCATGACCAGGAGCGGCCACAGGATCGACGGATCGATCGTCGGGCCGCCCATCCTGAGCACGCTCGCCGGCTGGTGCAGCGTGTTCCACCAATCGACCGAGAACTTGATGATCGGCACGTTGACGAATCCCACCAGCGCCAGGATCGCCGCCGCCCGCCGGCCGCGCGTCGGATCGTCGAACGCGTGCAGCAGCGCCATGTAGCCGAGATAGAGGAAGAACAGCACCAGGACCGATGTCATGCGCGCGTCCCAGGCCCACCAGGTGCCCCACATCGGCTGGCCCCAGAGCGAGCCCGAGACCAGGCACAGCCCGGTGAAGGTGGCGCCCAAGGGTGCCGCCTCCTCGGCCGCGATCTCGGCCAGCGGATGGCGCCAGATCAGCGCCGCGGCGCTGGCGGCGGCCAGGCTGGTATAGGCGCACATCGCCATCCAGGCGGCCGGCACATGGACGAACATGATCCGCACGCTCTCGCCCTGCTGATAGTCGGGCGGCGCCACGACCAGCGCCAGCACCAAGCCCAGCGCGAGCAGGACGACGGTCGCGGCCGCCAGCCACGGCAGCACGGTCTGGCTCAGCCGCATGAAGCGGGCGGGATTGGCGAAGCGATGCATAAAAAACTCTCTACCCCATGCCGGCGCGCAGCGTCTTGCTCAATCGAGCGCTTGGCGCAAGGCGGCGGCTGCGGCCCATGGACACAAGGGCAGGGCCAAGGCCAGCAACGCGCCCAATAGCATGATCTGGGTCGCGCCGTCGCCGGTCGCCGCCGGGTCAGCGGCGGCGACGCCAAAGATCAATATCGGAATTTCCAGCGGCAGCACCAGTAGTGAAACCAGCACGGCCGCCCGGCGCGCGCCGAGCGTCAGCGCCGCGCCCACGGCGCCGAGCAGGCTCAGGGTCGGGGTGCCGAGCGCCAGCGCCAGGACCAGGCGCGGCAGCCCGGCCGGGTCGAACTGCAGCATGGAGGCGACGATCGGTGCTGCGATCAGCAGCGGCAACCCGCTGACCAGCCAATGGCCGAGCGCCTTGGCCAGCACCACCAGCTCGAGCGGCAGCGGCGAGAGCGCCATCAGGTCGAGCGAGCCGTCTTCCCAGTCGCCCTGGAACAGCCGGTCGAGCGCCAAGAGCGAGGCGAGCAGCGCCATGACCCAGACGATACCGACCGCGTCGCGCGCCAGCGCCTCGGGCTCGGGGCCGAGCCCGAACGGGAACAGCAAGGCCGCCAGCACGAAGAAGATCACCGCCATGGCGCCGTCGCCGCCCTGGCGGAAGGCGAGGTGCAGGTCGCGCAGCAGCAGCGCCTTGAAGCCGGTCATGCGGTCACCATTCGGCGGCGACGACCGGGCGGGCCGGCGGAAAATCGGAGAGCGAGAGCTGCCGCGCGCCGGCCAACGGCAGCGGCTGGTGGGTCGACAGCACGGTGATGCCACCGCCGGCACGGTGCCGCTCGATCAGGCCGGCGATCAGGCCCAGCGCCTCGTCGTCGAGCCCGACCGTCGGCTCGTCCAGCAGCCAGAGCGGCGCGTCCCAGAGGATGAGCCGGGTGAGCGCCAGCCGGCGGCGTTGGCCCGACGACAGGAAGCGGCAGGCGGTCGCGGCCTTGTGGCCGAGCCCCATGGCGGCGAGCGGCCCGGCCGGGTCGTGGAGCGGCCGGTCGGCGAGATCGGCCCAGAAGCGCAGCGTCTCGACCACGCTCAAGGCCGGCTTCAGCGCCTCCTGATGGCCGACGTAATGCAGCTGGCGCCGATAGGCTTCGAGATCGTCGGCGAGCGGCTTGCCGTCCCAGCGGAGCGCGCCGGCGGTCTGCCGGCCGAAGCCGGCGATGAGCCGCAGCAGGCTCGATTTGCCGCTGCCGTTCGGGCCGGTCAGCACCAGCGTGTCGCCGGGCCCGAGCGCAAAGCCGAGGCCGTCGAACAGCGGCCGCTCGCCCCGTGTCGCCGCCAAGCCCTCGGCCGTCAGACGCATGCACCCGGTCCGGTAAGGCTGTCGATATCCATGGAGTCCGCTCGCGGGGAAAGGGCGGAATTCATAGCATCGGCAAAGGCTTTTGTCGCGGGGCGGCGGCGTTGTCCCTCAGCCGGTGATGTCGCGGGCCGCCAGCATCGGACCGGGCTGATCGGACTGGACGAACAGGATGGCGCCCTCGGCCTCGATCTTGGGCAGGGGATATTGGGCGGCGTCGCCGGTCCAGTCGCCGAGCCGGACGAGCGAGCGAACGACCTGGTATTCGGTCAGGGTCCGGCCGCCGTTCTCGCCGCGGCCGACGGGCGTCACGTGGCTATGGTCATATTGCGCCAGCCAGACCGTCGCGTGTGCGGCCGTGCCGCCGCCGAGCTGGGCGACGCGCTGGCCGGCTGCGTCGGTCGCGGTCTCGATCGTCGGCCCGGCCTGGGGGCGGCGCCGGGCGGTGGCGATCAGGGCATCGATATCGGCCCGGTCGGAGCCCACGGCATCGTCGGCGCCGTCGACCACCAGTTGCGGCGTATAGATCGAGCGCTTGCCCAGGCGCTGGGCATAGTCGTGCTGCCGCGCGGTCGCGAGCTTGCTCGAGAACGGGTCCTGCCAGCCGAGGCCGTTCCAGTAATCGACATGGAAGGCGAGCGCCAGCACGCCCGGCCGGTGCGCCAGCTCGCCGAGGAACGCATCGGCCGGTGGACAGGAATTGCAGCCCTGCGAGGTGAACAGCTCGACCAGCACCGGCCGGTCGGTGCTGGTCTGGGCCGGGGCCTGCTCGACGCGGGCGGAACCGGCCAATGCGAAGCCGGCGACGGAAAGGGCGAGGCGACGGAATAGAGTCATGATGGGGGGATTAGGCGCCCGAACCGCCGCGCCCGCCAGTCAACTCGGCTCACGTTCCGGTGAGAGCGCGGGTCGCCAGCCACTGGGCGGCCTGGGCGCGCCCCTGGTCCCGCAGGGCCTCCAGGAACGCCCAGTCGAGATCGAGCGCGCCGCCGGGCGGCAGGGTTTCGGGCTCGATCACCAGCCGATGCAGGCGGAAGCGGCCGGCCGCCACGTCGGGCTGCAGGCTGGCCCATTCGTCGAGCAGCGGCCGGTTGAACACGACCTGGTTCAGGCGCTGGGTGATCTCGCGCGCGCTTTTCGGCAGCCCCTCGTGGCGGGCGGGGTTCAGCTGCACGACCAGCAGATCGTCGGGCGGCAGGCTTTCGACCAGCGCGCGCAGCGGCGGGTTCGACGAATAGCCGCCGTCCCAATAGCCCTCGCCCTCGATCTCGACCGCTTGATGGATCTGCGGCAGGCAGGCGGACGCGAGGATCGCGTCGAGCGTGATCTCGCCGCGCCGGAACAGTCGCGCGGCACCGTCGCTGACGCGGGTCGCGGCGACAATCAGCTCGGGGGCCCGGCGATCGGCGAGCGCCGCGAAATCGACCTCCTCGCCCAGGATCTCCCTGAGCGGGTTCAGATCGAGCGGGTTGAGCTGATAGGGCGAGAACAGCCGCGCGGTGACGTCGAGCGCCACGGCGCCGGCCGTTTGCGTCAGCCCGGGCAGCCAGGCGGGGCGACCGAGGCCCGCCCGGTCCGACAGGCGGCGCCACAGCTGCTCGAGCGCGGTTCGGGCGGCGGCCGGCCCGCCGCGGACCCAGTTGCTGACCAGCACCGCGCCGTTGACGGCGCCGGCGCTGGTCCCGCTCACCGCACTGAGCGGCAGGTCCGGTTCCTCGAGCAGGCGGTCGAGCACGCCCCAGGTGAAGGCGCCGAGGGCGCCGCCGCCCTGCAGGCCGAGCGCCAGGCGGCCTCGGGCCTTCGTGCGCTTGACGGGGGCGGCCGGCCGGATCCACCGGCCGAGCTGATCGATCCAGGCTGCTTGCCGATGCGGCGTGGTCATCCCGACACCCCTCTCTGGCCCGGGCCGAGGATAGGGGAAGCCGGCCGTTAATGCGACATCAGCACCGGCAACGTCATATGATCGAGGATCGCCCGGGTGACACCGCCCATGATCAGGTCGCGCAGCCGGTTATGGCCATAGGCGCCCATGACCAGCAGATCGGACGAGAGGTCGGCCGCCAGCGATAGCAGCAGGTCCGGCACGCCGGCCGCGCCGCCGGCGTCGTGGCGCGTCTCGACGGCGACGCCGTGGCGGACGAGGTGGGTGCCGAGCGTCGCCGCGCCCTGGTCGGCAGCACCGCCGCCCTGCATTCGATCGCCGATCGTCACGACCGTGACCCGTTCCGCCCGGCGCAGCAGCGGCAGCGCGTCATTGGCTGCCCGCGCCGCCTCGCGGCCGCCGTCCCAGGCGACGAGCACGCGCCGGCCGAGCGTCGGCCATTGCCCGGCATAGGGCAGGATCAGGCAGGGCCGGCCGGCCGACAGCGGCACATGCGCGGCGATGCCGGGCGCCGTGCCGAACGGTGCCGCCTCCGGATCGCTCTGGCCCAGCACGATCAGGTCGGCGTAGCGACCATGGAGCGACACTGTCCGGTCGGCGAGCCCGCCCGCCTCGCGCCATTCATGGGTCATGGCGCGGCCGGCAGTCTGGCGCTCGAAGACCTCCCGCGCCCGGGCCCGGTCGGCCTCGGCGCGCTCGGTGGCGTAGCGGATCACCATTTCGGTGGCGTAGCCCTCGATCCAGGGCATTTCCTCGGCCGGCGACGCGACATGCAGCCCGACCAGATGGGCCTCGTTCGCCTCGGCCAGCACCGCCGCCGCCTCGACCCGCCGCTCGGCCGCTTTGCCGCCGTCGACGTGAACCAGAATGTCTTTGAACATGGCTCGGTCCTCCGAAGGAGACGTCATGCTACCAACGCTCGCGCGCCCAAGATGTTGCGCTGCGGTTGGGCGCGCCGCCAAAAGAAAAACGGCCGGGGCGTCGCCACCCCGGCCGTTCTCGTCAGTCCATGAAGACCGCAGCCTGGGTCAGGCGGCGTCCTTCATCATGTTGCGCAGCACGTAATGCAGAATGCCGCCGTGGCGGTAGTACTCGACTTCATCGAGCGTATCGATCCGGCACTTCAGCGTGATGTCGGTCTTGCTGCCGTCGGCGCGGGTGATCGTGCAGGCGACGTCCATGCCCGGCTTGATGCCCTTCTCGACGCCGGTGATGTCGAACGTCTCCGTGCCGTCGAGCTTCAGGGTCTGGCGGGTCATGCCGTCCTTGAACACGAGCGGCAGGATGCCCATGCCGACCAGGTTCGAGCGGTGGATGCGCTCGAAGCTCTCGGCGACCACGGCCTTGACGCCCAGGAGGCGCGTGCCCTTGGCCGCCCAGTCGCGCGACGAACCGGTGCCGTATTCCTTGCCGGCGAAGATGACCAGCGGCGTACCTTCCTTCTGGTACTCCATGGCCGCGTCATAGATCGCCTCGACCTTGCCGTTCTTCTTGGTGACGCCGCCTTCGACGCCCGGCACCAGCTCGTTCTTGATGCGGGTGTTGGCGAAGGTGCCGCGCATCATGACTTCATGGTTGCCGCGGCGCGAGCCGTAGCTGTTGAAGTCGGCCGGACGCACCTGGTAGCTCAGCAGATACTGGCCCGCGGGCCCGTCCTTCTTGATCGAACCGGCCGGCGAGATGTGGTCGGTCGTGATCGAGTCGCCGAGCAGCGCCAGGAGCTTGGCACCCTTGACGTCCTTCACCGGCGCCGGTTCCTTCGGCATGTTCTCGAAGAACGGCGGATGCGCGATATAGGTCGAGCCCTTGACCCACTTGTAGGTCTCGCCGGTCGCGGTCTCGATCTTCTGCCAGGCTGCCGGGCCCTTGAACACGTCGGCGTAGCGGGTCTTGAACATCTTCGCGGTCAGGTTCTTGTGAACCGTGTCCGCGATCTCCTCGTTCGAGGGCCAGATGTCCTTCAAGTAGACCGGCTTGCCGTCCGACCCGGTGCCGAGCGGATCGGTCGCGAGGTCGATGTTCATCGAGCCGGCCAGCGCATAGGCCACGACCAGCGGCGGCGAGGCCAGGTAGTTGGCGCGGACGTGCGGGCTGATGCGGCCTTCGAAGTTGCGGTTGCCCGACAGCACGGCGGCGACGGTCAGGTCACCCTCCTCGACCGCGTGGGCGATCGGATCGGGCAGCGGGCCGGAATTGCCGATGCAGGTCGTGCAGCCATAGCCGACCAGGTTGAAGCCGAGCTTGTCGAGCTCCTTGTCCAGGCCCGACTGGGCCAGGTACTCGGTCACGACCTGGCTGCCGGGGGCGAGCGAGGTCTTGACCCAGGGCTTGACCGCCAGGCCCTTGGCGACCGCGTTGCGGGCAACGAGGCCGGCCGCCAGCATGACCGACGGGTTCGAGGTGTTGGTGCAGCTGGTGATGGCCGCGATCACCACATGGCCGTGGGTCAGCTCATAGTTCGTGCCGCCGACCTTGACCGAGCGGCCGAGCTTGGCCGGGTCTTCGGAATTGGCGAGCTTCGGCAGTTCGGTCTTGAACGACGAGGCCGCAGCCGACAGCAGCACCTTGTCCTGCGGCCGGCGCGGGCCGGCGAGCGACGGCTCGACGGTCGAGAGATCGAGCTCGAGCGTGTCGGTGAACACCGGGTCCGGGGTCGAATCGTCGCGCCAGAAGCCCTGCGCCTTGGCATAGGCCTCGACCAGCTCGACCCGGTCGGTCTCGCGGCCGGAGAAGGTCAGGTAGCGCAGCGTCTCCTTGTCGATCGGGAAGAAGCCGCAGGTCGCACCATATTCCGGCGCCATGTTGCCGATGGTGGCGCGGTCGGCAATCGAGAGCGCGCTGATGCCGGGGCCGAAGAACTCGACGAACCGGCCGACCACGCCCTTCTTGCGCAGCATCTGGGTGACGGTCAGCACCAGGTCGGTCGCGGTCGCACCTTCCTTGAGCTTGCCCGAGAGCTTGAAGCCCACGACCTCGGGCAGCACCATCGAGATCGGCTGGCCGAGCATGGCCGCCTCGGCCTCGATGCCGCCGACGCCCCAGCCCAGGACCGCCATGCCGTTCACCATGGTGGTGTGGCTGTCGGTGCCGACCAGCGTGTCCGGGTATGCGACAAGCGTGCCGTCATCTTCCTTGCCGACCCACACGGTCTGCGCCAGGTATTCGAGGTTGACCTGGTGGCAGATGCCGGTGCCCGGCGGGACCACGCGGAAATTGTCGAACGCGTCCTGGCCCCAGCGCAGGAAGGAATAGCGCTCGCCGTTGCGCTCGAACTCCATGTCGACGTTTTCGTCGAACGCCTTGGGCGTGCCGAAATGGTCAACCATGACCGAATGGTCGATGACCAGGTCGACCGGCGACAGCGGATTGATCCGCTCCGGATCGCCACCCAGGTCGACCATCGCCTGGCGCATCGCGGCCAGATCGCAGACCGCCGGCACGCCGGTGAAATCCTGCATCAGCACGCGGGCCGGGCGGAACGCGATCTCGCGGGTCGAGGTCTTGTCGTTCAGCCAGGCGCCGACCGCCTTGACGTCGTCGACCGTCACGGTCCGGCCGTTTTCCAACCGGACCAGGTTCTCGAGCAGCACGCGCAGCGAGAAGGGCAGGCGGGAGATGTCGCCCAGACCGGCAGCCTCGGCCGCGGCCGGCAGGCTGTAATAGTCATAGGTCTTGCCGCCGGCCGAAAGCTGGCGGCGGGTCTTGAGTGTGTCGTGGCCGGAATATTTCACGGCGAACTCCTCTGGCTCGGCAAGGACATGGGGACTGGCTCATGGCGCGGGCCGGGAGGCGGCCGAAGGCGCCCGCATTCCCCACGGGATCTGAAGCTGGCGTGCTGACTGGTTAGATATCGCAGAAGCGGGCCGAACAACAGTGCTTTGCGGGACAAATCGGCGCTACGAAAACCGCCGCTTTCCGCAGCGCCTGCGTCATCCCGTCCTGGTTATGCTATTCGATGGGTCGATTCTCAAGACAGCGGACGGATGTGCCATGCTCGCCCTTCAGACCAGCGATCTCGCCGTGCACGAGACCGTCGACGATCTCAGCGCCGCGAGCCTGCCCGACGACGTGATCTGGATCGACATGCTGTCCCCGACGCCGGAGGAGATTGCCTATGTCGAGCGGGTCACCAGGCTCGAGGTGCCGACCCGGGCCGAGATCAGCGAGATCGAAAGTTCAAGCCGCCTCAACATCGAAGGCGGCGTCTTGTACCTGAGCGCGCCGATCTCCTTTCGCGCCGACGGCGTCCGGCCGCTGACCACGCCGGTGGGATTCGTGCTGGTGGCGCATCTGCTGATCACGGTGCGGTTCGAGGAGCTGCCGGCCTTCGCCGGCTTCAAGCAGCGCTGCTTCGCCGGCCATAAGGTGCATCCGAGCAGCGGCGGCCTGTTCGTCGGGCTATTGGAGACCATGGTCGACCGGATGGCCGACGTGCTGGAACATGTCGGCGGCGAGCTCGACAGCGTGTCCCAGCTGGTGTTCCGGCCGGAGAAGGGGGCGGGCACCGGCCAGACGGACCTGCGCGAAACGCTGCAGGCGCTCGGGCGGGCCGGCGACCTCTTGTCCAGGATCCGCGACAGCCTGCTCGGCATCGGCCGCATCGTGCCGTTCGTCGCAGGCCTGTCGACCGACTGGATGCCGCCCGAGATCAGGCCGCATATGGAGACGCTGCGCACGGACATCGCCTCGCTCAGCGACTATGATTCCTACCTGAATTCCAAGGTGCAGTTCCTGCTCGACGCCACGCTCGGCCTCATCAACATCGAGCAGAACAACATCATGAAGGTGCTGACCGTGGTCTCGGTCGTCGGCGTGCCGCCGGTGCTGATCGCCGGCATCTACGGCATGAATTTCAAGGCGATGCCGGAGCTCGACTGGGCCTGGGGCTACCCCTACGCCATCGTGCTGATGGTGGTGAGCGCGCTCATCCCGCTCGTCTGGCTGAAGCGCCGCCGCTGGTTCTGAGCGTTCCGCATAATTCCCGCACAATTCCCCGCTAAGAAGGCGGCTCAAGAGTCCCGCCCCGCCGGTTCGACCGGTGCGGCAAGGCGGGACCGGCGGCAGGGAGTGCGGCATGTCCTCGAAGCGAGTGACCGGCACCTGGGATCGGCGTCCGCGTCGGCTTGACCGGCCGATGAGCATCACGCATGCTCACCCTCAATAAAACCGAAGGCTCCCGCGGTTTTCGCGACGGAGCGGACGCCCGGGAACGAGGCGACATGGGGGGAGGCGACATTCCGGTGACACCAGATCCGGTGCTGGTCGCACGCGACGTTTCCATCCGCTTCGGCGGCGTCAAGGCTCTGACCGACGTCAGCTTCGAAGTGCGTCCGGGCGAGCTGTTTTCGATCATCGGCCCGAACGGCGCCGGCAAGACCTCGCTCCTGAACTGCATCTCCGGCCGCTATCGCCCGACCTCCGGCTCGATCAGCCTCGCCGGGCGCGACATCACCCACCTGAAGCCGAACAAGCGCGCCGCGATCGGCATCGGCCGGACGTTCCAGAACCTGGCGCTGTTCGGCCATATGTCCGTGCTCGACAACATCATGGTCGGCCGCCATCACCTGCTGAAGAACAATTTCCTCAGCGGCCCGCTCTATTGGCTGTCGGGCGCGCGCAACGAAGAGCTGGCCCATCGGCGCGAGGTCGAGGACATCATCGATTTCCTGGAGATCGAGGCCGTCCGCCACGCGACCGCCGGCACGCTCTCCTACGGCCTGCGCAAGCGCGTCGAGCTGGCGCGCGCGGTCGCCTTGAAGCCCAAGCTGCTGCTGCTCGACGAGCCGATGGCCGGCATGAACCTCGAGGAAAAGGAGGACATGGCCCGCTACATCCTCGACCTCAACGAGGAATGGGGCATGACCATCATCATGATCGAGCACGACATGGGCGTGGTCATGGACATCTCGCACCGGGTCATGGTGCTGGATTTCGGCAAGAAGATCGCCGACGGCCTGCCGCACGAGATCATGGAGAACGCCTACGTCAAGAAGGCCTATCTCGGCGAGGAGCTGCCGGACCTGGAAGAGGATGCGGCGGCATGAAGCGGTCGACCCTGCCGCCGCTGCCCGACCTGGACCTGTGCGACACGCTGCCGAAGCTGCTGGCGCATAACGCCGAGCGGTTCGGCCGCACCGTGGCGCTCAGGGAAAAGCGCCTGGGGCTCTGGACCGAATTCACCTGGGGCGACTACCAGGAAGGCGTCATCAAACGCGCTTACGGCCTGGCGGCGCTCGGCGTCGAGCGCGGCCATGTGGTGGGGCTGATCGGCGATAACCGCCCGGGCTGGCTGATGGGCGAGATCGCCGCCCATGCGCTGGGCGCCATGAGCCTCGGCATCTACCGCGACGCGCTCGACGAGGAGGTCGCCTATCTGGTCAACCACGCCGGCATCGGCGTGATCCTGGTCGAGGACGAGGAGCAGGTCGACAAGCTGCTGGCGCTGGGCGACCGGATCCCGACGATCCGGCATATCGTCTATTCGGATCCGCGCGGCATGCGCAAATACGACGACGCCCGGCTCTTGGCCGAGAGCACGCTGTTCGAGCGGGCCGCCGCGGCGCGCGCGACCGATCCGGATTTCTATGCGCGAACCGTGGCGGCCGGCTCGGCCGACGATGTGGCGATCCTGTGCACGACCTCGGGCACGACCTCGAACCCGAAGCTGTCGATGATGCGCGGCGGCGGGCTGATCCGCCATTGCGCCGCCTATCTGCGGGTCGATCCCAAGGGGCCCGACGACGAATATGTCTCGGTCCTGCCGTTCCCGTGGATCATGGAGCAGATCTACGCGGTGGTGAAACCGCTCCTGTGCCGCATGCGCGTCAATTTCGTCGAAGAGCCCGAGACGACGATGCATGACATGCGCGAGATCGGGCCGACCTTCATCCTGCTGGCGCCCCGCGTCTGGGAACAGATCGCCGCCGACGTGCGCGCCCGCATGATGGACGCTTCGCCGCTGAAGCGCTTGCTGTTCGACCGCGGGCTGAAGCTCGGCATGGCGGCGCTCGACCGTGGCGAACGCTCGGCCGCGGCCGAGGCGCTGCTGTTCGGCGCGCTCCGCGACCGCCTGGGCTTCTCGCGCCTGCGCTCGGCCGCGACCGGCGGTGCCGCGCTCGGGCCCGACACGTTCCGCTTCTTCCTGGCCTTGGGCGTGCCGCTGCGCCAGCTCTACGGCCAGACCGAGCTTGCCGGTGCCTATACGATCCATCGGGCGGGCGAGGTCGATTTCGACACGGTCGGCGTGGCGTTCGACGACACGATCGAGATCAGGATCGTCGAGCCCGACCAGAACGGCGTCGGCGAGATCGTCACGCGCCATCCGAACATGTTCACGGGCTATTGGGGCCAGCCCGACGAGAGTGCCGCCGCCCTCGACGGCGGCTGGATGACGACCGGCGACGCCGGCTATTGGAACAAGGCCGGGCAGCTGGTCGTGATCGACCGCATCCGCGACATCGCGACGACCTCGGGCGGTGACCGGTTCTCGCCGCAATATATCGAGAACAAGCTCAAGTTCTCGGCCTTCATCGCCGAGGCGGTGGTGCTGGGCCATGACCGGCCATACCTCGCCGCCATGGTCTGCATCCGCTTCGACATCCTGTCGAAATGGGCCGAGAAGAACCGCATCGCCTTCACGACCTACACGGACCTCGCGGCCAAGCCGGAGATCCGCGCCATGATCCGGCGCGAGATCGAGGCGATCAACCGCACCCTGCCCGACGCGCAGCGCATCCGCCGCTTCCTGCTGCTCTACAAGGAACTGGACGCCGACGACGGCGAGCTGACCCGCACGCGCAAGGTCCGGCGCGGCGTCATCGCCGAGAAATACGGCGATATCATCGAGGCGATCTATCGCGGCGACGGCGCCATCGCCATCGATACGACGATCACCTTCCAGGACGGCACCCGGCAGCGCATCCGCACCACGCTCACGGTCGAGGACATGGCCGCGTCGGCACCGGCGCTCGCGGCGGAATAGGAGCGCGCCCATGGATTTCCATCTGCTGCTCCAGCTCTCCATGAACGGCATCATCGTCGGCACGCTCTATGGCGTGGTCGGCATGTGCTTCGTGCTGATCTACAAGGCGTCGCAAATCGTCAATTTCGCCCAGGGCGAATTCCTGCTGATCGGCGCCTGGGTCTGCTGGTGGCTGTTGACCAAGTACCAGCTGCCGTTCGTCTGGGGCTTCCTGGTGACGCTCGCCTTCATGATGATCTTCGGCTTCCTGCTGCAGGTGATCGTGCTGCGCCCGATGATCGGCGAGCCGGTCATCTCGGTCATCATGATGACGATCGGCCTGTCGATCTTCTTCCAGGCCCTGATGAAATGGATCTTCGGCGTGCTGCCGCAGCCCTATCCGCCGGTGTTCGCGGTGAAGTCGGTCAATGTCCTCGGGCTCGAGGTGCAGACCGTCTATCTGATGGCGATGGCGGTCAGCCTGGTCATCATGGTGGGCTTCGCCTGGTTCTTCAAAATGTCGCGCATGGGCCTCGCCATGCGGGCGACCTCGTTCGACCAGCAAGTGGCCCAGTCGCTCGGCATCTCGGTCCGCCAAGTGTTCGCCTTGAGCTGGGCGATCTCGGCCATGGTCTCGGCCGTCGCCGGCGTCGTGGTCGGTGTGGTCAATGGCGTGTCGAGCGCGCTGTCGTTCTTCGGCATCAAGGTGTTCCCGGCGGTGATCCTGGGCGGGCTCGATTCCATCGTCGGCTCGGTGCTGGGCGGCCTCATCATCGGCGTGCTCGAGAACTGGGCGCAGTTCTTCGATAGCCAGTTCCTGAAGCTGGGCAATCTCTACGAAGTGGCGCCGTTCTACGTCCTCATCGTCATCCTGATGATCAAGCCCTACGGCCTCTTCGGCAAACGCGACATCGAGCGGGTCTGACGCCATGGCAACGCAAGCTCTCCGGCCGTGCGGCGACTTCAAGTCGAGCTATGCCGCCGACCAGACGATTTTTCCGACCGCCTGGTCGCGCAACTTCTGCATCCTGGGCGTGGTCCTGGTCGCGGCGGCGCCGTTCCTGGTCGACCGCTACGTGCTGACCCTGCTGATCCAGATCGGCTATCTCGGCATCGCGGCCCTGGGCCTCAACATCCTCGTCGGCTTCACCGGCCAGATCTCGATCGGCCATGCGGTGTTCTTCGGCTTCGGCGGTTTCGCCTCCTGCTTCCTCAACAACAACGCCGGCATCCCGCCGATCCTGTCGATCCCGCTCGCCGGCCTCATGACCACGGCGGTCGGGCTGGTGTTCGGCATCCCGGCGGCGCGATTGAAGGGGCTCTATCTGGCGATCGCCACGCTCGCCGCGCAGTTCATCCTGCTGGACTTCTTCGGGCGGGCCGAATGGTTCACCGGCGGCTCGAGCGGCACCGTCGCCGACCCGGTCAGCCTGTTCGGTTTCAAGTTCGATCACGACGAGACGTTCCTCTATGTCGTGCTGTTCTATGTCGTCGTGCTCTATGTCGCGGCCGCGAACCTGATGCGGACGCGCGACGGCCGGGCGCTGGTCGCGGTGCGCGACTATTATCTCGCGGCCGAGATGATGGGCGTGAACCTGACGAAATACCGCACGCTGTCGTTCGGCATCTCGTCCTTCTATGCCGGCATCGGTGGGGCGCTCTACGCCCATTACCTGGGCTTCATGTCGATCGAGGGGCTCGACATCAGCTTCTCGATCCAGTTCCTGGCGATGATCATCATCGGCGGCCTGGGCTCGATCATGGGCACCCTGATGGGCACCGCCTTCATGGTGCTGCTGCCCCAGGGCGTAAATTTCTTCGCCCGCTCGCTCGACGGCAGCGCCATCGACCACGCGCTGGGACTGCACGAGGGCCTACCGTTCCTGCGCGAGATGACGATCGGGGCGGCGATCATCCTGTTCCTGATCTTCGAGCCCGACGGGCTCGCCCATCGCTGGAAGCAGATCAAGGCCTATTGGAAGCTCTACCCGTTCAGCTACTGAGCGGTACCGACAATAAAAAGCACCTCTGGGGGAGGAAACTGGGACATGAACACGCTCAAGCTGACGCTCATGCTGACCGGCGCCGTGGCGCTGGCGCCGTCGATCGCGTGGGCCGACTATTCGGTCGGCCACTTGAATGATTTCTCCGGCGGCACGGCCGACGTCGGCAAGCCCTATGGCCAGGGCGTCGACGACACGTTCGCCTATATCAACGCCCACGGCGGCATCGCCGGCACCAAGCTGGCGGTCGACGCGACCGACTATGGCTACCAGGTGCCACGCGCGCTCGCGGCCTACAAGAACTGGACCGGCGCCAACAAGGTCGTCGCCATCATGGGCTGGGGTACGGCCGATACCGAGGCGCTGGTCAAGAACGTCACCGACGACCAGATCCCCTATGTCTCAGCCTCCTATGCCGGCACGCTCACCGATCCGACCGGCAAGGGCGGCCCGTCGAGCGAGCGCGCGGCACCCTATAATTTCTTCTACGGCCCGTCCTATTCGGACGCGGCGCGCGCGCTCGTCCAATGGGCGGCCGACGACTGGAAGAAGAAGGGCGGCCAGGGCAAGCCCAAATGGGTCCATATGGGCGCCAACCATCCCTATCCGAACGCGCCGCGCAAGGCCGAAGAGGAATATGCCAAGGAGCTGGGCTTCGAGGTGCTCGATCCGGTCGTCTTCGCGCTGACGCCGGGCGACTACACCGCCCAATGCCTGACCCTGAAGCAGTCGGGCGCCAATTACGCCTATCTCGGCAATACCGGCGCCTCCAACATCGCCGTGCTGAAGTCGTGCGAGACCGCGGGCGTCAAGGTCCAGTTTGTCGGCAATGTCTGGGGCATCGACGAGAATTCGCTGAAGGCCGCGGGCTCGGCCGGCAACGGCGTGGTCTTCCCGGTGCGCACGGCGGCGCTCTGGACCGACAGCGTGCCGTCCCTGTCGCTGTTCAAGGAGATCGCCAAGAACTCCGACCCGTCGGGCAGCGAGTACAAGCCGGTGCATTACCTCTCGGGCGTCTGCGCCGCCTTCTATCTCAAGGAAGCGATGGAATGGGCCGCGGCCAACGGCGGCGTCAGCGGGCCGAACATCGCCAAGGGCTTCCAGGCCAAGGCTAATTGGGTGCCGAAGGGCACCGAGGGTGTGTGCAAGCCGTCGACCTGGACCGCCGAGGACCATCGCCCGACCCTGTCGGTCGACCTCTACCAGACCCAGGTCACCGGCCCGACCGATGCCGGCACGGTTAGCGAGCTGATCGCCAAGGGCACCATGAAGCTCAACAAGGTCGCGACCATCGACCTGCCGCGCAAGAAGGAATGGATCGGCTACTAGCCGGTCCGGGAGGGGAACGGGTCCAATGAGCCTCGCAGCCGTGGAAGTGCCGACGAGCGCGCCGCAGGTCGAACCGGCGCCGCTGCTCGCCGTCAACAATCTCGAGGTCGTCTACAACGACGTCATCCTCGTGCTGCGCGGGCTCAACCTCAAGGTCCCCGAGGGGGAGATCGTGGCCTTGCTCGGTGCCAACGGCGCCGGCAAGTCCACGACCCTGAAGGCCATCTCCGGCCTGCTCAAGGCCGAGGACGGCCAGATCACCCGGGGCGACGTCATGTTCCGGGGCGAACGGCTCAACGGCTTCGAGCCCGACCAGATCGTCCGGCGCGGCATCTTCCAGGTGATGGAGGGGCGCCGCATCGTCGCCGACATGACTGTGCATGAGAATCTGCGCCTCGGTGCCCATACCAGGCGGGACGGGGGCGTCAAGGACGACCTCGACATGGTCTATGGCTATTTCCCGCGGCTGAAGGAGCGGACCGGCCTCGCCGGATATCTCTCGGGCGGCGAGCAGCAGATGCTGGCGATCGGCCGGGCGATCATGGCACGGCCGAAGCTCGTGCTGATGGACGAGCCGTCCATGGGCTTGTCGCCGCTCCTGGTCAAGGAAGTGTTCCAGATCATCCGCCGGCTCAACCGCGAACTGGGCCTGACCATCCTGCTGGTCGAGCAGAACGCCAGGCTGGCGCTCGAGGCGGCGAGTTACGGCTACATCATGGAGCAGGGCAAGATCGTGCTCGATGGTGCGGCCGACGCGCTCAAATCCAACGAGGATGTGAAGGAATTCTACCTGGGCCAAGGCGACGCCCGGAAATCCTTCAAGGGCCTCAAATCCTTCAAGCGCCGCAAGCGCTGGCTTTAGAGAGTTTCGCTTGTTGGCAACGCCCTCACCCTCCCGCTGACGCGGGTCCCTCCCTCTCCCGCTTGCGGGAGAGGGCCGGGGTGAGGGTCGGGCCGCGCGATGTTTTCAAGGGGCGTTCATGACCGACTATTACGACGCGCTGGAGACGCGGCCGCCCGAAGAGCGCGAGGCGGCGCTCATGGCGGCGCTGCCGGGCCATATTGCTTACGCCCAGGCGCGGACACCGGGCTTCGCGCGGATCCTGGCCGGGGTCGATGCCGCCGCCGTCACCAGCCGCGCGGCGCTCGCGGCACTGCCGGTCGTCCGCAAGTCCGATCTGATCGAGGCGCAGAAGGCGGCGGCGCCGTTTGCCGGCCTGAACGCCACCGCGCCGGGCCGGCTCGCGCGCCTGTTCCAGTCGCCCGGCCCGATCTACGACCCGGAGGGGCGGGGGCCCGACTGGTGGCGCTTCGCCCGCGCGCTCCATGCCGCCGGATTCCGGGTGGGCGAGATCGTGCATAATTGCTTCTCCTACCACATGACCCCAGCCGGCTCGATGGTCGAGACCGGGGCCCATGCGCTCGGCTGCGCGGTGTTTCCCGCAGGCGTCGGCCAGACCGAGCAGCAGGTGCGTGCGATCGCCGCCATCGGCCCTTCGGGCTATGCCGGCACGCCGTCGTTCCTCGGCCTGATCCTCGACAAGGCGGCGGAATTAGGCGTGCCGGTGCCGTCGCTGACCAAGGGGCTGGTCTCGGGCGAGGCCTTTCCCGAGACCGCCCGCGCGCGCTTCGCCGAGGCCGGGATCGCCGTGCTGCAATGCTACGCGACGGCGGATCTGGGCCTCGTCGCCTACGAGACCCGGCCGCGCGGCGGGCTGGTGCTGGACGAGGGCGTGCTGGTCGAGATCGTGCGCCCCGGGACCGGCGATCCGGTCGCGGACGGCGAGGTCGGCGAGGTCGTGGTGACCAGCTTCAATCCGGATTATCCGCTGATCCGCTTCGCGACCGGCGACCTGTCGCAATTCCTCGACGGCGACAGCCCGTGCGGCCGCACCAACCGCCGCCTCAAGGGCTGGCTCGGCCGCGCCGACCAGACGACCAAGGTCAAGGGCATGTTCGTCCACCCGGGCCAGGTCGCCGACATCGTCCGGCGCCATCGCCAGATCGTCCGCGCCCGCCTGGTCGTCGAGCACGACGGCCGCGGCGACCGTATGACCCTGCTGTGCGAGGGTGCTGCCGACGCTGCCGCCATCGCGGCGATTGAGGACACCATCCAAGCGGTCACGAAGCTGCGCGGAACGGTACGTTTCGTCGCATCGGGCAGCCTCGCCAATGATGGCAAAGTCATCGACGATCTCAGGCATTGACCGGAGGCGAGCCGCCGGTGCCGAAATTTCGAGCAATCACAATTTCGCCATAATTTCGCCCGCTCGCCGCCGCAATTGAATTGTGGACTATGGCCGCCGGGACACCGTTTCGACGATGGCTCCGGCATTCAGCGTAGCCTTGCGCGTGCCTCCAGTCGGCGCTCGGGCGGCCACGGGTGCGAACCGTTCGGCCGCCCGCTTTTCTTCTCTTCATGCCAATCGGCGCTTAAGCGCCACCAGGGCCGCGCGATCGGCCCGGGCGAGCGTCACCACGCGCGACAGCTCGCCATAGGGACGCTGGATCAGGCCCTGCAGGGTGCCGAGGCTACGGCCCAGATGCTCGTCGAGCAGCGCGATTTCGGCCGGGCTCCAGCCCGAGAGCCAGTCGGCGAGCGACTTGGCCGGCTGCGGCCGGCCGGCCTTGGGCAGCGCCGCGGCGGGAGCCTGCGCGCGCGGCAGGGTCCGGCCGACCGGCTTCCCGCCGCGCTGAACCTGCCGACCCTGGCGCGCGAGCCAGCCGTCGAGCCGGCCGGGGCCCTGCCAATCCAGCCCCTCGTCATCATCGAGCGCGGCCAGGCCATCGACCAGGAACGGGCTCGGCCGCACGGCCTCCGGATCGCCGTTGCGCCGGGTCCGGCTGCGCGGCCAGCTGAGGTAGAGCCGGGATTCGGCGCGGGTGAGGGCCACATAGAACAGGCGGCGCTCCTCGGCCCGGGCGGCGGCATCGCTCGCCCGGTAGTGCGGCAGCACGCCCAGCAGCAGGCCGGGCAGGAACACCGCCTCGAACTCCAGGCCCTTCGATTCATGAATGGTCCGGAACGCGACGCCGGGGCTCGTGCCGTCCTCGATCGGAATGCGGCGCCGGCGCAACGCCGATTTCACCGCATCGAGCAAGGTTTCGGCCGCCGGGCGGGCGCGATAGAGCACGGCGATCCGCTCCGGCGCCATGCCCTCGTCATCGACCAGGGCGGCCAGTTGCCGGGCGATCCAGCTGCCCTCGGCCTCGGCATCGTCGGCCTCGTGACAGGCGACACGGCCGGGATTGAGATAGGTTCCGGCGCCGTCGCGCCGCTCGTCGAGCCCGATCGGCCGGGTGCCGCGTTTCGGGTCGCTCTCGATCACCGCGCGGGCGAGGCCGGTGATCGCGCGGCCGCAGCGCAGGTTGGTGCCGAGCCGATAGGTCCGGGCCGCCGGGAAGTCGCGGCCGAACCGGCGGATGCGCTCGATCTCGGCATGGCGGAAGCCGAAGATCGCCTGATCCTCATCGCCGACCGCCCAGATCCGGCCGCCGCCACAGAGGAACAGCTTGAAGAAGCCGACCTGGGCGGCCGTCACGTCCTGGTATTCGTCGACCAGCAGGTCGGTGAAGCGCCCGAACAGCCGGGTTGCAAGTGCCGGCTCGGCCTGGCAGCGCTCGATGATGCGATGCTGGATCTCGGCATGGTCGTAGAGTGCGGCCTGATCCATGGCCGCCCGGTATTTCGGATAGGCCGCGGCTGCCCGGCGCCAGACCTCGCCGACATCGGCCGATCGGGCGAGCCGGCCGATCTCAGCCTCGCTCATCAGCCGGGCGCGGAAGCCGTCGAAGGCGCCGAGCAGGCTGGTGCCCTCGTCGTCGGTGTCGAGCGCGCTGCGGCCGAACAGGCGCGTGACGAAGCCCTCGCGGCTTTCGCCCGACCGTTCTTCCTCGCCCCGCCGCCGCTCGTCGATCAGCAGGCCGAAATCGGCAGCCACACCGACCGATCCGGCGGCGGCGCGCAGGATCGCCTGGGCGAAGCCGTCGATGGTGCGCACGCGCCGTTCCAGCGCCCGCCGGTCGTCGATGAAGGTGTCGAGCCGGTCCAGCATTTCCGCCGTCGCGCGCCGGGTGAAGGTCACCAGCGCGATGCGGTCCGGCTCGGCGCCCTGCTCCAGCCGATGCAGGTAGCGTGCGACGAGCGTGCGGGTCTTGCCGGCGCCGGCACAGGCCTGGACGAGCGCATGGCCGTGCGGCGCGGTGGCGGCGGCGAATTGCTCGTCCGTCAGGTCGAGCGCCGGGCGGCCGGCAAAGTTCAGGAGCGGCATGAGAGGAGGCGATCGGCCGCCGTTCCGGGGAACGGCGGCCGGATGCTCAGGCGGCCAGGCCGCGTTCCAGACAGCTCGCGAGCCGCTTGGCGAAGGCGACCGGGTCGGGCAGCGCCTCGCCCTCGACGATGCGGGCCTGGTCGAGCAGCAGCCAGGCGGCGTCCTCGAGCGCCGGTCCGGTGCCGTTGGTGCCGAGACGTGCTGCCAGGCGCTGGATCAGCGGATGGTGCGGATTGACCTCCAGCACCCGCTTCGACTCCTCGCCCAGCTGCTTGTGCTGCTTCAAGAGCCGCGCCAGGTGCATGTCCATGTCGCCCTCGTCGGCGACCAGGCAGACCGCGCTCTCGGTCAGGCGGTCGGTGCTGCGCACATCCTTGACCGCCTCGCCGAGCGTCAGCTTCAAGAGCGCGATCAGGTCGGCCGTGCCGGCGGGCGCTGGCGCCTCGTCCTTCTTGGCCGCATCCTTGTCACCGCCTTCGATCGCGCTCAGGTCGGCGCCGCCGCGGGTGACGGAGCGGAATTCGTGCTCCTTGAACTTGGCGACCATCGGCAGCCAGAATTCGTCGACCGGGTCGGTCAGCAGCAGCACCTCGATGCCCTTGGCGCGGAAGCCTTCGAGCTGCGGGCTGCGGAGTGCTGCCTCCGGCGTGTCGGCCGTGATCGTATAGATCGCGGTCTGGCCGGGCTTCATGCGGCCGACGTACTCCTCGAGGCTGGTCAGCCCCTCGGCCGCGGTCGAGCGGAAGCGGGCGAGGCCCAGGAGCGCGTCCCGCTGCTCGAAATCCTCGTAGAGCCCTTCCTTGAGGACGGCGCCGAAATTCTCCCAGAACTTGGCATAGTCGTCCGGCGCGTCCGCCGCCTTCTTGGCCAGCTCGCCCAGCACGCGCTTGGTGACGCCGTGGCGGATCTTGGCGATCAGCGGATTGGCCTGCAGCGTCTCGCGGCTGATGTTGAGCGGCAGGTCCTCGCTGTCGATCACGCCCTTGAGGAAGCGCAGGTAGGCCGGGACCAGCTCGGCACAATCGTCGGTGACGAACACGCGCCGGACATAGAGCCGGACCGAATGCTTGCGCGCCGGGTCGAACAGGTCGAACGGCTTCGAGCCCGGCACGAACAGCATGCTGTTGTATTCGATGACGCCTTCGGCCTTGTAATGCAACGTCAGCCACGGGTCGTCATAGGCATGGGCGACCGTGTGGTAGAATTCCTTGGCCTGCTCCGGCGTCACGTCGCTCTTGGATCGGGTCCAGAGTGCCGATGCGCTGTTGAGCGCCTCCTCCTTGCCGTCCTCGTCGAGCACGATCGGCAGGGCGATATGGTCGGCATAGGTCTTGACCACATGCTTCAGGCGCGGGGCCAGCATGTAGTCCTTTTCCTCTTCCTTCAGATGCAGCGTGATCCGGGTGCCGACCTCGGCCTCGTCGACCGGCGTCACCGTGAAGGCGCCTTTGCCGTCGGATTCCCACCTGTTCGCCTTGGTCTCGCCGGCCTTGCGCGAGACGACCTCGACCCGGTTGGCGACCATGAAGGCCGAATAGAAGCCGACGCCGAACTGGCCGATCTGGCTCAAGTCGCGCTTCGAGTCCGCCTCGAGGCCCTTGAGGAACGCCGCCGTGCCCGAGCGCGCGATGGTGCCCAGATTCTCGATCAGCTCGGCCGCGGTCATGCCGATGCCGTTGTCGGTGATGGTCAGCGTCTTCGCCGCCTGGTCTGCCTTCAGCACCACGCGATACTTGCCGTCAGCGGCCCCCAGGGCCGGCTCGGTCAGGGCCAGGTAGCGGCGCCGGTCGCACGCGTCGGACGCGTTCGAAATCAGCTCGCGCAGGAACACCTTCTTGTCGCTGTAGAGCGAGTGGGCGACGATATCGAGTAGCCGGGAGACTTCGGCCTGAAAGCTGTGGGTTTCTGCCATCCTTAGAACCATTGACCTGATTGCATGAAACGGGCCCCTCATATGTAGGACGGACGCCGCCATCGCAAGGGTTGTGAACCGGTTGGCGGGACTACGTCGGCGGCGCTTGCATTTGCGCATCATCCACCCGATGTTGCCGGGTATGGGATCGACCCTGGAGTCCGGGCGGATCACGGCGGTATTGGGGCCGACCAATACCGGCAAGACCCATCTCGCCATCGAACGCATGCTGGGCCACGCCTCGGGCATGATCGGCTTCCCCTTGCGCCTGCTGGCGCGCGAGAACTACGACCGGGTGGTGCGCGAGAAAGGGCTGCGCGCCGTCGCGCTCATCACCGGCGAGGAAAAGATCGTGCCGCCGAACCCGCAATGGTTCGTCTGCACCGTCGAGTCCATGCCCTTGGACCGCCAGGTCGATTTCCTGGCGATCGACGAGATCCAGCTCGCCTCCGATCCGGAGCGCGGCCATATCTTCACCGACCGGCTGCTGCATGCGCGTGGCCGGTACGAGACCATGTTCTTGGGCTCCGACACGATCCGGCCGCTGCTGCGCAAGCTGGTGCCCCAGGCCGAAACCGTGTCGCGGCCGCGCTTCTCGACCTTGACCTATACCGGCCCGCAGAAGGTGACGCGCCTGCCGCCGAGGAGCGCCGTCGTGGCATTTTCCGTCTCGGACGTGTTCGAGCTCGCCGAACTGGTGCGGCGCCAGCGCGGCGGCACGGCAGTCGTGCTCGGCGCCTTGAGCCCGCGGGCGCGCAACGCCCAGGTTGCCATGTACCAGGCCGGCGAGGTCGACTACATGGTCGCGACCGACGCCATCGGCATGGGGCTGAACATGGATCTGGACCATGTCGCCTTCGCACGGCTCAGCAAGTTCGACGGGCGCGGCCCGCGCCGGCTGACCGCGCCCGAGATCGCCCAGATCGCCGGCCGCGCCGGCCGGCACATGAACGACGGCACCTTCGGCACCACCGCCGAGGTCGGGCCGCTCGACGAGGAGCTGGTCGAAAAGGTCGAGGCCCATCGCTTCGATCCGCTGACGGCGCTGTGGTGGCGCAACTCGCGCCTCGATTTCCGTTCGGCCGCCCTGCTGCTGAAGAGCCTGGAGGCGCGGCCGCCGTCACTGGTGCTGCTGCGCGCCGACGGCGGCGACGATCAGGTGGCGCTGCTGGCGTTGGCCCGCCAGCCGGACATCGCCAAGAAGGCGACCAATCCGGGCGCGGTCCGCCTGCTGTGGGAGATCTGCCAGATCCCGGACTTCCGCAAGGTGATGACCGAGGATCACGCGCGCCTGCTGACCCAGATCTTCCGCCATCTGACCGGCCCGGACGAGCGGCTGCCGGCCGACTGGGTCGCGGCCCAGATCGCCCGGATCGATCGGATCGACGGCGATATCGACACGCTGGTCCAGCGCATCGCCCATATCCGCACCTGGACCTACATCACCAACCGCATCGGCTGGCTCGCCGACGGGCCGGCCTGGCAGGAGCGGACGCGCAACGTCGAGGACAGGCTGTCCGACGCGCTGCACGACCGCATCACCCAGCGCTTCGTCGACCGGCGCTCGGCCTTCCTGGTGCGCAGCCTGCAGGAGTCCCGCGAACTGATGGCCAGCGTCGCAGCGGACGGCGAGGTCTGGGTCGAAGGCCATTTCGTCGGCGTCATGAAGGGCTTCGCCTTTCATCCGGACCCGGCGGCGACCGGCGAGGGCGCCCGTACCCTGATGGTGGCGGCCAACCGCATGCTGCGCGGCGAGGTGCAGACGCGTGCCCGGCGGCTGATGGCGGCCGACAACGCGCAATTCGCGCTGGCGCCGGACGGCACGCTCGCCTGGGACCATGAGCCGGTGGCGCGCCTGGTCGCCGGCGATCGGGCGCTCGCACCCCGCGTCGAGCTGCGCACCGTGGATTTCCTCGAAGGCGAGGCGCGCGACGGGGTCAAGCGCCGGCTCGACCGGTTCGTGCGCGACACCATCGGCCGGGTGATGGCGCCGCTCGAGGCGGCACTCGCAAGCCCGCTCGATGCCGCCGCCCGCGGGCTGGTGTTCCAGCTGGGCGAGGGGCTGGGCTCGCTCGATGCCGAGCATGTCCGTGCGCTCGCCGCCGAACTCGGTGCCGGCGACCGCAAGGTACTGACGCGGCTCGGGATTCGTTTCGGGACAGAAACGATCTATTTCGACAAGCTGCTGAAGCCGGCGGCGGTGGCGCTGCGCGCGCTGCTGTGGACGATCCACCACGGCACCGGTCCGCTGCCGGTGCCACCCGCCGGGCGGCTGTCGGTGGCGCGCGATGAGGTGCCGGCGGCCTATTTCGACGCGATCGGCTATCGCCCGATCGCCACGCGCGCGATCCGCGCCGACCGGCTCGAAGCGCTGGCGCTGGCGCTCAGGGCCAAGGCGCGGGACGGGCGGTTCGCGCTCGCCGGCGCCGAGGCGGCGCTGATCGGCGCGCCCCTGGCGGACCTGACCGGCATCGTCGCGGCGCTGGGATATCGGGGCGTGATCGAGGACGGCGTCCTGGGCTTCGTCGCCAAGCGCCGGCCGTCGCGCCGCAAGGAGGCGCGAGGCGCGCGGCCGGCGCGGCCGATGCTCTCGGCCGATCATCCGTTCGCCAAGCTCGGCGTCTTGCGGGGGCAGGGTTGAGCGAGGCCGCGACGCTGCGCATCGACAAATGGCTCTGGCATGCCCGGCTGGCCAAGACGCGCTCGCTCGCCGCCCGGCTCTGTGCCCTGGGCGCAGTCGAGCTGACCGGACGGGTGGTGACCAAGCCCAATCAGGCCGTGCGCGTCGGCGCCCAGGTGACGGTGGTGCAGGGCCGGCACCGGCGCCGGGTCGAGGTGCTGGGCCTCGGCACCCGCCGCGGGCCGGCGACCGAGGCGCAGGCGCTCTATCGGGAAATCGCGCCGCCCGAATTGCTGGCCCGCATCCCGGAGGATTGGGAGCCGCTGCTGGCGGACGACTGATCCAGATATCAAGCCGACCCGGCTTGATATCTCCCGATCAGGGTTCGAGGCGCTCGTAGCCGGGCAGGGTGCCGGCGCTGCGCCAGGCCGGCGGCGGTTCCGCCGTCGCCCAATATTCCTCGATCGCGCGGATCAGCCCGCCCTCGATCCGGAACAGCGACGTGGCAAAGAAGCGCCGGGGCGGATGGTCGACGCGCACCAGGCTCAGGATCCGGCCATCATCGAGCGGCGCGCATTCGATGACATGGATCGACCAGCCTTCCGGATAGGCAGCATTGACCGCGATGATCGCGTCGCCGCCGTGGAAGCGTTCGGCGCTTGCGACCCAGGTCATGATGGCGTCGTCGGCCAGCAGGCGGCGGGCCGCCGCCCAGTCGCGCCGTTCGAACCGCTGCCAAAGCGTCAGCACGATCGAGACGGGATCGGGCGTCATCACGCCACCTCGATCAGGTCATGGGCCGCCAGCACTTCGATCGTGCGGCGGGTCAGCAGACTCTTCCAGTCCGCCTCGGCGGCGAACCAGCCGGGGGCGGAGACCTCGGCCCAGCTCCAGAACGGTGCCCAATTGCCGTCCGGCTGCTGCGCGGCGATGGCGGCCTCGACCGCCGCGGCGAAGCGCGGGGCGACGAGGGCGGCGAGTGGTCCCGCCGACGGCGGCGCCAGCTCCAGATAATTCAGATGCGGGTTGTTCGGATCGGCGGCCGCGAGCGAAGCGGCGAGCAGCCGGTCGAGCGCCGCGGCCAGCGGGGCCGGCAGGCCCGGCGTCTCGACGAGCCGCCAGGTGGCCATCAGATCATAGGCGCCGTCGATCCGTTCCGTCGCCTGGACGGTGGCCAGCATCCGCGCCTCGAGATCCGCCAGCAGATCGGCCGGGACCCGCGCGGCATAGGCGATCAGCACGCCCAGCAGCTCCGCGGTCGGGTTGAAGCGGAAGCCGTTGGCGATCCGGGCCAGGTCGGGGCCGTAAGTCCACCAGGGCGCATGCGGCGCCTCGTCGACCGCCGGGCCGATGATCGGCCAGACGCCTTGGGTGCGGTCGAGCGTGCGGATGAGATAATCGACCGCACGCTCGACCGTCGGATGGTCGGCCGGTGCCTCGACCCGCCGCAGGATCTGCATGCCCAGGCTGGTCGCGATCGCGGTCGACGCCGGCGTGCGCAGATCCGGCTCCAGCGCATGGCCGAAGCCGCCGTCGTCGTTCTGATAGGGTGCCAGCGCCGCCAGCACCTCGGCGCCGGATCCTGCGCCCAATGCGTGCTCGACCAGCACGGCGTCGAGCAGCCGCCCCTTGGCGACGACGAAATCCCGCGCCCGGCCGAGCGCGGCGTGGCTGAGACGGGTCGGCATGATAGCGGCTCCGGTCGAAGCGGAAAAACGGAACATAGCAGGACATTGCCGCCTGCCAAGCCGTGGGACGGCGATCAGCGGCGGCGGAACACCAGGCTCAAGTTGTTCGCCGGCATGGCCACGATTTCCGAGAGGTCGAGGCCGGCCGCTTCAGCGGCCTCGATCACCGTGTCCAGATCGCGCACGCCCCAGGCCGGGTTCTGCCGGCGCAGGTTCTGGTCGAACGCCTCGTTGCTGGGTGCGGTATGCTGGCCGTTGCGCTTATAGGGGCCGTAGAGCACCAGCGGGCCGCCGGCGGGAAGCACCCGGGCTGCGCCGCTCAGCAATCCGACGGCGGCGGCCCAGGGCGCGATATGGATCATGTTGACGGCCAGCACCGCGTCGGCCCGGTCGATCGGCCAGTTCGGCTGGGAGGCATCGAGCGCCAGCGGCGGGCAGATGTTGTCGAGCCCCGCCTCGGCCGTCCAGGCCACGATGCTCGCGCGGGCGGCGCTGTCGAGATCGGTCGGCTGCCAGGTCAGATGCGACAGGTTCCGTCCGAAGAACACCGCATGCTCGCCGGTGCCGCTCGCCACCTCCAGCACCAGGCCGGCCGGCGGCAGGACCCGTTTCAGCAGTTCGAGGATCGGTCCCCGGTTGCGTTCGGTCGCGGGGGCGAACCGGCGGGGGTCGACCGGCAGGCCGGCGGCATCGGCGGATGAGGTCATGATGGCCGCGACGATAGCAGGTTTGCCGCCTCCTGCCGATCACGGTTCGGTCAGGCGGGAGCCGGTATGGTGCCATCGTTGTTGAATGGGTCTGCCGCTCATGGTAGGGACCGCTCTATGTTCGACCGTATTCTCGATCTGCTGATGCCCGGCGACGCGCCGCGGGCGGAGACGGAGATCCATACCGCGGTCGCAGCCTTGCTGGTCGAAGCGGCGCGCATGGACGATCATTTCGATCCGGCGGAGCGGGCGGCGATCCGCGGCGTGCTCGGGCGCCGGTTCGGGCTCGACGCAGCGGCGGTCGATCGGCTGATCGCCGCGGCGGAGCAGGCCGCCGACCGGTCGAGCGCGCTCTATCGCTTCACTCGGGTCGTGGCCGATCGGTTCGACCCGGCGGCGCGGGTGGAGATGATCGAGATGCTGTGGGAAGTGGCCTATGCCGACGGCGTGCTCGATCCGGACGAGGATGCGTTGATCCGGCGCATCGCCGGCCTGATCTTCGTCGAGGATCACGAGCGCGGCGCCGCGCGCCAGCGAGTGCTGGCCAGGCTCGGTCACGACGCGGGGCCACGGGGCACACAGGGCTGACACGCCCATTTTTGGACTTGCGGGATAGCACCCCGCGCTTTTTCAATGCCGGGCGGCATACATCGGCCGCTCTGCTGCAACACGGGAAACGAGACCGATGAGCTACGTCGTCACCGAAGCCTGCATCAAGTGCAAGTACATGGACTGCGTGGAAGTCTGCCCGGTCGATTGCTTCTACGAGGGCGAGACCATGCTGGTCATCAACCCGGATGAATGCATCGATTGCGGCGTGTGCGAGCCGGAATGCCCGGCCGAGGCGATCATTCCGGACAGCGATGGCCAGGCCGAGAAGTGGCTGCAGCTCAATCGCGATTACTCGGCGAGTTGGCCGAACATCACCCGCAAGGGCGAGGCGCCGGCCGACGCGGATGCCTGGAAGGGCGTCGACGGCAAGTTCGACAAGTATTTCACGCCGACTCCGGGCAAGCGCTGACGGCGGGGGCTTCGCCCCCGCACTCGACCTTAGCGGGTGGCCGGATGGCCGCCTGCGGCATGCTGCCGCTTAGTAAAGCAGGGCAAATCGCAAGTTTCATGGTTGCCATGCTGGCGCCGTATGGCGTTGGGCTGGCAACTGACGTGACTTTTGTGTTACTGTTCTTTCCGAACGGAGCATCGTAGACGTCTCAGACGGTCGAAATTTCTGGGCATCTTACGATTGCGGCCCGGTCACCCCCATCCGTACGGTCGGATAGCGTCCATTGGTGCTCGCGAGCCGGGTTGTTCGCAGGCCGCGGGCTTTGTGACGAGCGCCCAGCCGACCCGGCCACAGGCTTTTGAGAGAATCGGATGTCGGAAAAACTTGCTTTTGCTGAAGGCGATTTCGTCGTCTACCCGAGTCATGGCGTCGGCAAGATCATGGGTATCGAGGCCCAGGAGATCTCCGGTTATCGTCTCAATGTGTTCGTCGTGCATTTCGACAAGGATCGCATGACGTTGCGCGTGCCGGTCACCAAGGCCAAGGCCTCGGGACTGCGCCGTCTGTCGACCCAGAAAGAGATGCAGGTCGCACTGGTCAAGCTCAAGGGCCGTTCCAAGGCGAAGCGCACCATGTGGAGCCGCCGCGCCCAGGAATACGAGGCCAAGATCAATTCGGGCGACCCTGCGTCGATTGCCGAGGTCGTGCGCGATCTCTATCGGAATGCCGGCCAGCCGGACCAGTCCTACAGCGAGCGGCAGATCTATCAGGCGGCACTCGACCGGCTGGTGCGCGAGTTCGCCGCCGTCGAGGCGATCGACGAGAGCACGGCGACCGAGCGTCTGGAGCAGATGCTGAACGCCGCCTGAGGCGGCTCGCCTTCGAACCGCTTGCGGGCGGTTCCGATGCCAGGAACGAAAGGCCGGTTGCGGTCCTCGCTCGAGGACCCGGCCGGCCTTTCGCCATTTTCTCACGTCAAGCCTATGGCGCGGCGCCCGAGGGCCACGCTAAGCTCCGGGCAATGAACCCGCCCCGCATCCAGCCCCGTCGTCGTTTCGGCATTCTCGTCGGGCGGCGTCGTGTCTGGGCGGTTTCCTCGATCCATGCCGAGATCGATCGACTCCGCACCATCCACACGGTGATCGAGCGCCGCCTGCAGCCGGGCGATGCGCTGGTCTATCTGGGCAACATGATCGGCCGCGGCCCGGCCGTGCGCCCGACGCTCGACGAGCTCCTGTCGTTCCGCCGCGCCTTCATCGCGCGCGCCGGCGCCTTCGCCAGCGATCTCGTCTACCTGCGCGGCAGCCAGGAAGAGATGTGGCAGAAGCTGCTTGAGCTGCAGTTCGCGCCCAATCCGACGGAAGTCTACGGCTGGATGCTCGACCACGGGCTGGCGGCGACGCTCGAAGGCTATGGCATCGACCGCGACCAGGGCCTGGCCTCGACGCGCGACGGCCCGGTCGCGATCACGCGCTGGACCAATTCGGTCCGGGCGGCGGTCAATGGTGCGCCCGGCCACGCCAACCTGATGACCGCTTTGCGCCGCGCCGCCTATACCGCCGGCAACGAGCTGCTGTTCGTCCATGCCGGCATCGATCCAAGCCGCCCGCTCACCGCCCAGCACGACAGTTTCTGGTGGGGCGGCGCCGGGTTCCTCGATCTGGCCGAGCCGTTCAGCGGCTTCGCCAAGGTCGTGCGCGGCTTCGACAAGCATCATGGCGGGCTGCAGCAGGCGGCCTTTGCCATCTCGATGGACCGCGGCAGCGGCTTCGGCGGACCGCTCGCGGCCGCCTGCGTCACGCTCGACGGCCAGATCGCCGAGGCCTACGAGGCCTGACGGCGGCAGTCGCCTTCTGCTAGATTTTCTTTCGGGATTTTCCCGGGAGACGATCGGATGGCTGGGGGTGCGGCGCTGCGGGTCATGGGGGCGATCGGCGGCCTGCTGCTGGCCGCCACCTCGGCCGATGCCCGGTCGCGCGATCCGGCTGCGGCCAGTCTCGCCGCCCTGCCCGAAATCGTCGCCGGCACCGTCGGGTCGGTCGAGGATGGCACGACCGTCACCCTGGCCGACGGCCAGGTCCTGCGCCTTGCCGGCCTGCTCGCGCCGGCGGCACCGCTGGCCCTGGGCAAGGACGCGGTCTGGCCGGCCGCCGATGGCGCGCGCCAGGCCCTCGCCGATCTCGTGCTCGGCCAGGCCGTCAGCCTGCGCGGCGCCGATCCGGCGCCGGATCGCCATGGCCGGCTGGTGGGCCAGTTGATGCTGGCCGACGGTACCTGGCTGCAGCGTGTCCTGTTGCGTCA